>MDSV01165330.1_pt1 | contig 10839 bp, 10 predicted proteins | sample 810851 | NCBI WGS metagenome assembly MDSV01 (sample SAMN05326640, study PRJNA326480) | marine metagenome | isolation source: seawater | place: Atlantic Ocean: North East | collected 2012 | reverse complement strand
TTGATAGGCTGGATGTGGAAGCGCAGTAATGCGTGCAGCTGACCAGTACTAATAGCTCAATTGGCTTGATTTATGCACTGAAAAAAATTTTTATAAATTTTAGATATCAATAATTCTCAAAGAAATGAATTAACTATTAACAACAACGATATACAGATTAATTTATATTATGTAGATTAAACACGAATGTATAAAAATTCTTTATTAAAAAAATTTAAAAAATCTGATCTAAATATAGAAGATTTTCCATATATACATATAGAAAACGCTCTTGATGAAGAGTTCTATAACAAGTTGTCAGTTGATTTTCCAAAATATGAGTCTTTCACAGACGATAAATATATCAGGGAAAACTCAAGATATGACATATCTGGTATAAATTATATGGGCAATAGTCCTGCTTGGAAAGAATTTCTTGAATACCATACTTCAGATGATTTTTTTAAAAATATCATTTCAATATTTAATAATGAAATACTAAATTTAAAAAATAAAGATTTATTAAATCTTCTTTCAAAAAAAAATTTAAAGATAGGTAGTGTAAGAAAAGATTTAAAAGAAAAGAAAATAGATATTTGGCAAGATATTGGCATAAATATAAATACGAAAGTATCAGAAAACAAACCTTCAGTAAGAACACCACATCTTGATAATCCAACTAAAATCTATGGAGGACTTTTTTATATGAGAAACCCTAGAGATGAATGTAAAGGTGGAAACTTAGAATTATATAAATTTAAGGATAAGAAAAAATATTCTGGAAATGCTGTGCCCTCAAGATTTGTAAAAAAATTTTCGGAGGTAAATTATAAAGAAAATAATTTAGTAATTTTTTTAAATACTGACCACTCTATACATGGGGTAACCCCTAGATCGGAGACTGAATTTTCTAGGAGATTTTTGTATTTTCACGCAACTTCAAATAATATTAAAATGCATGACACTTCTATAAATCAAGTAAGCAAGATAGAAAAATTCTTAGTTAAAGTTAAGGGGAAACTAAAATCTTATTTATAAGATATAATTTAAAAAAATTAAAATTTCTAATATGAAGTGAACCTAAAATTTTAATTTTGGTCTATAGAGTGTCTAAATTATTGTTCTTCTTCTTATTGGACACATATTACATAACCGTCTATCACTCAATCTGAAACCAAAAGTAAATGTTAGAAAAAACTTTTATTATAAAATTATTTTAACGATAAATCTCTAATCTAAATTATTCAACACCAAACTAAAATTGAATATATTTAGCTTATATTTGTTCTTGAGTATAAATTATTCAAGTCTAAATTTTTATTTTTTTTTAAATGAACATTTTTTTTTGCTAAAAACCCAAAACTTTGACTTGTATAGAGTTTTTTTGAGTAGTTTGATTTCTTATTCTTAAAAAGTAGATAAATTGAGTCCGAGATATAATTTAATATATTTGCAAAATATTTAATTTTAATTTTCTTTAATATAAAATCCGAATTAAATAAATCCATCCAACCTGATTTACTATGCCATAAATTGATCAATTCTAAACTATTAATTTCACACAAAGCATGAATGGCATGTGGAGAGCAGTGAAAAAAAGAGTTTCCATGCCATCTTTCCATAAAACTAGTTGAAGCAACAAGAGTACCATCTTTTTTTAATATTCTTGATATTTCTTTAAATGCTATAAAAGGATTATAGAAATGCTCGATAGCTTGTGATGTAAAAACTATATCAAAACTCTCATCTTTAAATGGTAAGTTATGTACATCAGTTAAAATATGAGCTTTTGCAGAATAAAAGTCAGTCAATATGACTTTTGCAGCCCCCAATTTATAAAATATATCCTCATTTTCACCATTACCACATCCTATGTCTATTATTGAAACATCATTTCTTTTTTTAATTTCTTTATCTAATAAATATGTCATTTCTACTCCAAATACTTTTTTTGAAAATAATTTAGTTTCATTATTTTTTTCTTTAGTAATCTTTAATTTATTTTTTATATCTTCATCTAAATTAACATTACCTAAGTAAAATTTTTTATAATAATTAGGATTTGGTGTTTCTACACTCATAGGAAACTTAACAGTTAGCATTTCATCATTTTTTGTTAGGTTTCTCAAATCAGGAATTGAATTGTTATGAATTATAGTTTTATCAAATTTTTCTAAATTTACGTAAATATAATCGTTGATGTTATAATTTTGCATAACTAAATTTTTATTCTAAATTATTATCAAATTAAAGGTAAATCATTATTAAACTAAAGCACTCACTAAATCTACTTACCAGAATTTTATTCATTTTTGGTTTTAAAATATTCCTAAGTTATATCTTTTTGAAAATAAAGGTATTCGTATATGATTGATGAAATTAATGGACAAATTATCTAAAATTGTGGAAGGGCTATCACTCAACAGATAAAAGGTGCTTAGTGGATTGTAGGCTGATACTGACCAAGGTCCACATCGATGGCAGTGATTGGTGTCACGTTTATAGGCTAAATGTAGAATTGCAGTAATGTGTAAAGCCAAGCAGTATTAATATTTCAATTGGCTTAATTTATGCACTGAAAATAATTTTTTTAAATTCTTAATAATTAAATTAAATAAACTTAAATAAATTAATTTTAATTATTAATAAAATTATAATTAATTAAATTTTAGAAAAACTTTATTATTCAATAAATAAAGCTTGTGTAAAAAAAAATATATTTCATCATATGAATAGTAGAAAATTGACTTAAAGTTTTTTTCATTATTCAAATTAATTATAATTTTTTGATTTTTAATTTTTTCTTGAACTTTTTTAAATGAAAATAATGATGATTTATTAAATTTTTTTTTTACATAAGCAGAATAATTAGTGCCAATATATTTTTTTTTATTATAAACTTTTGTTTGAAACACTTTTTCTAATCTATAAGGTGCTGCTAAGTTTTGTTCAATGTGATGTACTATTGTGTTTCCGTCAATTAATTTTCTTCCAAAGTGTAAAAAACAACAACTATTAAATAATAATCTTTCATGAATAGAGTCTTTACCAAATGCACTTTTACCAATTTTACTAACAATCTTTTTATTAGGACCATATGCAGCATATGAAAAAATAGGGTGTTCAGATCTTAGTGAGTCTTTTAATTTTAATATATAATTACTAAAAAACCCTACGGATGATTTTGTAGTTTTAATATCAAATTTTTTTTTACTATAAGAAAAAGCAGGAACAATAATTGTTTGATTATTTTTTACAAATATATCTATAAATGAGTTCATGAATTTTTGCATATCTTTTTTATTCTCAGATAAAAAAAAACGAAAATCACTATAAATATAAACAAATTTATACTTCTTAAATTCATTAGATGTAAATAACTTCTTTATATTATTTATATGATATTTTTTATTTTGCATTTTCAATTTACTTTAATTTTAATTATTTTATCTTGGATTAGTTTAACTAAATAGGTTTTATTATTTACTTTTTTTATATCTTCAAATAGGTAATTTTTACCGTAAACTCTTCTAATATTATTTATGGTTAGGATTTTTTTTCTATATAGAATCTTAAGATTTCCCCATGGCGATTCAAAAGGAAAATAATAACTCGCTCGGTATAGATTAAGTACTTTTTTTAAATTATCTAAATTTGGTTTTATGACACCGTTATTAGGTATGAATTTTGGAAATATTTTTCTTTTATTTATATTGTTTTTTTTAAATAATAATTTGTCATTAGATAATTTTTCATAAAATTTTCTTGCAATCAAAAGAGATATTTTGTGAATTTTTTGCCATACTGTAATAGCTAGATCGTTTTGTTTTAATCTTAATTTTTTAATCAATACAATATCTCCTCCGTCAATTTTATTAGTAACAACATGAATTGTTACACCTGTATATTTTTCACAATTATATAGAGTTCCTGAAATACTATTGGTGCCAGGATAAAATGGTAATAACCCAGGATGCATATTGAAAATATGACCCTTAAAATTTTTGATGAAATTTTTAGAAAATATGTACCTTGAAAATAAACTAAAAACTGCGTCTGTATTTTTATTATAACTATTGTGTAATTTATTACTTATTTCATCTATCAAAAAAAACCTTATCATGTTTTGATCACAAGTTTTTTTAACGATCTTATTGTATTTTTTATTTGTAGAAACAACGTACGTGATTAAAAATTTTTTATAAATATAATCTTTTAGTATCTTTACACCCGTGGAATCTCCAATGAATAAAGCAATTCTTACCATTAAAAAGGATTATAGTAATTTTTTTTAAAGTTTTTTTTTAATTTATCAATCTGAATATTTGAAATTTTTTTTAATTTTGCTTCTTTTTTATCTAAAGGAATTAACAAAAAGTTACAAATTGATACAATTTTTTTTTGCTTCACACTATACATTTCATGTCTGGTGATAACATTTATTTTATTTAATTTTATTATAAATGATTTTATTTTCCACATTTCATTTTTAAAAAGTTCAGATCTATTTTCTATAAAAGTTTTTTTTGCTACGAAATAAATTTTTTTTTTATCAATTATTTTTTTAAATAATTTGTTATTAGATTGATCTGCAAACTTTATATACTCAGCTATATTGACATGATTGTTGAAATCTAAGTTTGTTTTTTTGATTACTCCTTTAGTTATAATCATTATAAATTTTGAATGTTCTTTGTTGAAATTTTTTTCAATTTATTTATATCAACTTTAAAATTTTTATTTTTGGGAAATTTTTTAAAGAAGAAAGTAAATTTCGGTATTGCGTATGATGGCAGCTTTTTTCCCAGATGAGATTTAATATTTTTCATATCCATCTTTTTTTTTGACAAAATACATAATACTAAAGATTGAAATAATTTTTTTTTTATAACAAACGCTTTGCAATCTAATACGTGAGAACTTTCTAATGTAATATTTTCTATTTCTTTTAAATCTACTCTGTAACCAGATAGTTTAACAGTAGAGTCCGTTCTGCCTGTTATATGGAGTCTTCGATTTAAATCAAAATATCCAATATCCCCTGTTAAAAAACCTCTCATTCCATTTCTATATATATAATTTTTTTTATTTTTTTTATCTCCTATATATCCTTCACTTACACATTTCCCGAACATACAAATTTGCCCTTTGGTCAGAGGTCTGTTTAAAAATTTTTTTTTTGAATAAATTTTAATTTCCATCATTTTATCACTTTTTCCAACTGGTAAAGATTTTCCCTTACTTAAATCATATAAGTTTTTTTTAGTGATTTTAAACATCGTGTTTACAATAGAAGTTTCTGTTGGGCCCCAAACGTTAAATATATCAATTTTTTCATTATATTTTTTCCATGCCAGGATACTTTTTGCAGGAAAAAAATCACCACCAGAAATTATTCTTCTTAAATTGGAAAATTTTTTTGAAATTATGTCATAATATACAAAATTTGAAAAAAATGCTGGTACAGAAAAAATACTTGTAATTTTATAAGTGTTAATTTCTTTAAAAGTTATTACAGGATTTTCTGGATTATTGAGTATATGCGCGTGTACTTTAAAATATATGCAAGTTAATAAATCAAACATAGAAATATCAAATGAAAAATTTGTTGCAATTCCTATTATGTCTTTTTTTTTCCAATCCAAATATTTTTTAGACCAAATTATTGTGTTAAGTAAATTATCATAGCTTAATTTTACACCTTTTGCTTCACCCGTAGACCCTGAGGTAAATAATACGTATGCAATTTTGTTTTCTGAAGTGTTAAGCTTAAAGATATCTTTATATTTTTTATTCAAATTTAAATTTCTACTCATCTTTATATTGTAATTTTTTACACCACTTACCTTAAAATTTGAGTTATTTATCAAAAAATCGGAGTCAATTTTTTTCATAATATGTTTAACCCTAAACTCTGGATATTTATCAGAAATGGGACAAAAAGTTTTCCCCGACATTATTACTGAAATTATTGAAACAAAAGTTTTTACACTTCGGTCACAGATAATAGGAATTATTTTTGATTTATTTCTTTTTATTATGTGGTAATTTAATTTTGAGATTTTATATAAATCAGACCAAGAAATTTTTTTTTTATTATCAGAAACAATTATTTTTTTGTTTTTTTTATTAGATAAAATTTGATTTACTATAAAATTATCATTTTTCATTAGATAAAATTTCAATTAAATTTTTTCCATTGTAAAAAAATTTCGTATTTATAGTTCCACCAAAACATGGAACATTTATTTTATAACTTCCAACTAAAATTAAACCATTATTTAATAATTGATTTTTTTTTTTAATAATATTTCTGACTAAAAATCCATAATGATGAATATTATTTTTGTTTTTATTTTTTAGTAAATAGTTATATACTGTAGATTGTTTTGAAAATGGAATTAAATATTCATTCCATATATTTAATTTTTTTGAAAAATTAAAAAAAATATAATTTTTTTGAACATCATCTACTATAAAATCATACTTTTTTTTAAAGAGACTTAATTTATCTGCCGAAATTACATAACCTACATGATGAAGCTTCACTTTTAACAGCCTACTTAATTAGTTTTATTATCAAATCAAATTTTTCAAAACTTTTCAATACCTTTTCTTTTGAAAGATTTATTTTTTTTTTATATTTTTTTTGAATTAAAGATGCCAAGTTTACCACATCCATTGAGTCCAAATATCCTGTTTTAATCAAATTAATTTTTTTTATACTTTTTAATACTTGCTTACCCTCTTTTTTTGAAAAATAATCTTCTAAAAAAATAATTTTTTGATCTTTGTTTTTTTTTGACTTCATTATTGTATGTATATATTTTTTTTAATTATTTACTTGAATTGATATGTTTATTAATATTTTTTTTATATTCAATTGGTATTTATATTAATTTAAATAGAACACAGTCAAATAGATTGCACAATTTTTTTTCTATAGTTTTAAGATTAATAGTTTCGTTTATTTGCCTAAAATGAAATATAAAAGTTTAAATATCTATAGTTGATATTTCTATCATTATCACATACTTTTCATAAAGTTTTCGTATCTTTTTTAATTTAGTCAGTTAAATACATTAAAAAAAAGATAATTATTGATATGATAGGTAGTGAAATTCATAAATTTGCTAAAGAATTGTGGCCTATCAACAGAAGTCTCACTGGTGAAGGGGTAAGAGCCACACTAGAAAAAATTTCTGCACATCTTCCAGGCCTTAAAATTAAATCAATTATATCAGGTACAAAAGTTTTTGATTGGACTGTCCCAAAAGAATGGAATGTAAAAGAGGCTTATATAATTACTCCAAGTGGTAAAAAAATATGTGATTTTTCTAAAAATAACCTTCATCTAGTTGGATACAGTGTTCCATTTGAAAGTGAAGTCAGTTTTGAAAAATTAAAAGAAAATCTTTATACATTGTCAGATCAACCAAATGCTATTCCATATGTAACAAGTTATTACAAGGAAAGCTGGGGATTTTGTCTTACACAGGAACAATTTGATACTTTAGAAGATGGAACTTACAAGGTTGTAATCAAGTCAACGTTGTCAGACGGTGAACTTAATTATGGAGAATTGTTAATTAAAGGTAAATACAACAAAGAAATATTTTTGAGCACTTATATATGTCATCCTTCTATGGCTAACAATGAATTATCAGGTCCTACGGTTGTTACATTTCTTGCAAAATGGTTACAAGAAATTGGTAAGCATGATTATAGTTACCGAATAATTTTTATTCCTGAGACTATTGGTTCTATCTCTTATTTAAGTTTGAACTATAAAGATATGAAGAATAAAGTTTTTGCGGGTTTCAATGTATCATGTGTTGGAGATGATAGAGCTTATTCTTACTTACCATCTAGGAATGGCAATACAATAAGTGATTCGATTGCAAAACATGTTCTTAAGCATACTGATCCCAACTATATTGAGTATAGTTGGCTTGATAGAGCCAGCGATGAAAGACAATATTGTTCTCCTGGAATTGATTTACCAATAGCATCAATATTTAGAACAAAGTATGGGCAATACAAAGAGTATCATACTTCATTAGATGATTTGAAAAATGTTGTTACTCCCAGAGGTTTAAATGGTGGGTATTGGGCAATTAGAAAAGCTATTGAAGCACTTGAAAGAGATAAAAAATATAAAGCTACTATATTGTGTGAGCCCCATATGAGTAAGAGAGGGTTAAGATCAACTATATCTAGTAAAAAATACCCAAGTAAGGATAACATCTTAATGATGAATTTTATCAGTCTTTGCGATGGAGAAACTTCATTGCTTGAAATTGCGGAATATCTAAATACTCCAATTTGGGATTTGTACGATGTTATAGATAAACTTAAAAGTTATAGTTTAATTGAAGTTAAAGAGTGAAAGTTTTAAAATTAAAAATTTAATGAATTTATTTAAAAAAATTTTATTTATACTTACAGCTCACGAGATTAGATTTGCATTCTCACTCCTTTTTATGATTTTAATTATGGCATTAATAGATATGATTGGTGTTGCTTCTATATTGCCTTTTGTTTCAGTGCTTACCAACCCAAGTCTTGTAGAGACTAACTCAATCTTGAATTATATTTTTCAGCTTTCAAAATTTTTTGGAGTTCAAAATAATCAAGAGTTTTTGTTTTGTTTGGGTATTTTGGTATTTGCATTGCTGGTTTTGTCACAAATAGTTAAAGCTCTAACTACTTATATGCAGCTACGATTTACAGCAATGCTGGAACACAATATTGGTAAACGATTGGTGCAAAGATACTTATATCAGCCTTACAGTTGGTTTTTAGGTCGTCATAGTGCAGATCTTGGAAAGAATATTTTATCTGAAGTAAGTTTGGTAGTTGGAAGCTATATAAAACCTTCAATAGATATATTGGCAAAATTAATTGTTTCGCTCTCAATTATTATATTATTAATCTTAGCTGACCCAAAGCTTTCATTGATAATTGGTTTTACTCTTGGCTCAGCTTATTTGATTATTTTTTATCTTTCACGCAGTTTCCTTTCTAAACTTGGAAAACAACGAGTAAAAAATAATGAGTTACGTTTTAAGACAGTTAGTGAAGCTTTTGGTTCTGCAAAGGAAATTAAAATAGGTGGATTAGAACAAAACTATATTCAAAGTTTTTCTATACCCTCTAAAATTTATGCTACAAATTTTGCTATTGCAAGAATTGTAGCTCAACTACCAAGGTATTTTTTAGAATCAATTGTTTTTGGAGGTGCCATACTACTAATACTTTATCTTATGGTTCAAAAAGGTAGTTTAAACAATGCACTTCCTATAATCAGTTTATATATTTTTGCAGGCTATCGTATTATGCCAGCAATTAACTCAATTTATGGATCTTTTGTTACACTTACTTTTGTTGGTCCTTCAATTGACAAGATATATGAAGACATAAAAACTCTTAAAAAAATTAATTTAATTCAAGATAAGAGCATTTTATCTCTGAAAAAAAATATTACTTTAAAAAAAATTAATTATACTTATCCAAATGTATCACGAACAACCTTAAAGGATATTGAACTAACTATTCCTGTAAAGTCAACTATTGGTTTGATAGGTGCTACAGGAAGTGGCAAAACTACAATTGTTGATATAATTTTAGGTTTGCTTGAGCCTCAAAAAGGAATTTTAGAAGTTGATGAAAAAATAATTACAGAGCAAAATCTTAGATCTTGGCAACGAAATATAGGTTATGTATCTCAAAATATAAATTTAATTGATGATACTGTTTTAGCAAATATTGCTTTAGGAATAGATTATAAAGATATTAATATACAAAGAATTGAACAGGTTTCTAAAATTGCTAATTTGCATAATTTTGTGATAAATGAATTGCCAAAACAGTATCAAACAACAATTGGAGAACGAGGGGTAAGGTTATCAGGTGGCCAACGCCAGCGTATAGGTATTGCCCGAGCTATATATCACAGACCACAATTGCTAGTTCTAGATGAAGCAACAAGTGCTCTAGATATCAACACTGAGCAAGCTGTGATGGATGCTGTAGAAAATCTTAGTAAAGAGATTACTATTATTATAATTGCGCATCGTTTAAATACAGTAAAAAGATGTGATAAAATTTATTTAATTGAAAAAGGCAAAATAGCAAAGGAAGGAACATTTAAAGAGTTAATTCATTTTAATGAAGATTATTCCTTAAATAAAAAAGATTGAATTATCTAACTAGATATGCGGCTTTTATTTAAAAAAAAATTTTTAAAATTATTAAAATATATCTTCGAAACTACTTTTCCTGAATACGTGAAAGTAAAAATTAGTTATTTACTAGATCCTTTACCAAAAAATAGATTAAGAGCCACCGTTTCCATTAGAGTAGAGAATTATTTTCAAGCATGTAAAGAAGAATTAAAAAAAAAAGATAAAAATTCCAAACATCACTATTTACATACAGCTTTTAAAAAACATTTGGTTAGAAGTAGTTTAATTGACGATAACTGGTGGTCTGATTTTATAAAGTTAATTGATTTACCAGATGGAGCAGAATTTGAGCAAATTAATAAGTCTTTGATTGATAGAATTGAAGACTATAACTTTAATTCTCTTGAGCATTTTGAAATATTGGATATCTACTCTTTATGTATTCGTTTTAGCTTATTTGACTTAGGTTTCTATTTGCGTCAAAAATCACTTAGAATCGCTTTAGATTACCCTTTGCCATTAAAAGATAATGAAAGTTGGAAGTTAAAAACAAAATTGTCAGCATTATTAGAAATAGGTAATTTTAATGAATTTGATCGATTATTGCCATTGTTTGCAAGTCGTAAAAACAAAGAAATATATTTTTTAAAATATTTAAGAGAAGTTCTTGGAA
>MDSV01084657.1_pt1 | contig 10840 bp, 8 predicted proteins | sample 810851 | NCBI WGS metagenome assembly MDSV01 (sample SAMN05326640, study PRJNA326480) | marine metagenome | isolation source: seawater | place: Atlantic Ocean: North East | collected 2012 | reverse complement strand
GCTGGTATTAAAGCAGGAGATTATATTGTTAGAATTAACAACGACCAAGTTCAAGGCAAAACTTTAATGGAGGCTGTAAAACTAATGAGAGGACCAATTGGCTCAAGTATAGAGCTGTCAGTTCGAAGAAAAGGCGTAAATAAAACTCTTAAGTTTAAAATCCAAAGAAGTATTATCGAAGTAAAGTCTGTAGAGGCGAAAATTTTGGGGAGTAAAAATAATATAGGTTACATAAGATTAAAGTCATTTAATGAAAATAGTGACAAACAATTTATTAAAAAGATTAAAAATTATGAAAAACAAAAAAAGCTGGTTGGCTACATAATTGATTTAAGAAATAATCCAGGAGGTCTTCTTACTCAGGCAATTAGTATTACTGACTTTTTTTTAGAGGATGGTGAAATTGTATCAACTAAAGGAAGAAAAATAAGTGAAACAAGAAAGTTTTTTGCGAGAACTGGAGACGGGATAAAAGGAAAACCTATAATAGTTTTAATTAACAATGGTTCTGCTTCTGCGTCTGAAATATTTGCTGGCGCTCTGAAAGATCATAAGAGAGCAATAATTTTAGGTGAAAATTCTTATGGCAAAGGTTCAGTACAATCGATTATTCCTCTTCGAAATGGCGGTGGTATTAGATTAACAATTTCAAAATACTATTTGCCTTCAGGTAAATCAATTTCAGAAATCGGTGTTTTACCAGATATAATTGTGAAAGAAGTAGATGAATTTGAATTAGACTCTAAAACTGACAATCAATTAAATTATGCTGTTAAGCTTTTGCAGTAATACTGAATGATAGATCATTTACCGATGAGAAGAGGTATTGGTGTCATTGTGCTAAACAAAAACAATGAGGTTTTTGTCGGTAAAAGAAAAGATAATCCAATTGACAAGTGGCAAATGCCTCAAGGAGGAATAGATGGTAATGAAACAGCGTTGGATGCAATGAAAAGAGAATTAGAGGAAGAAACTAGTATAACAAAAATTAAAATTTTGAAAGAGTTAGATAAGGAATTTGAATATGAATTACCGGCAAATTTATTAGGTAAAATTTGGAGAGGTAAATATAGAGGCCAGAAACAAAAATGGTTTATTGTAAAATTTATTGGAAACGATAATGAAATTAATCTCAATACAAAACATCCAGAGTTTATAGAGTGGAAATGGATAGATTATGAAAATTTGCCAGAGGTAATTGTAGATTTTAAAAAAGAAGTTTATAAAAAACTTAAAATAGAAATTACTAATTTCTTTAATTGATTTGTTTCAAGGTCTCAATTTTATAATTTAAAATATAATTTTGTTTATCTGAGTTTTCGCTTTTTGAAATTGAATTTTCTGATTCTTTAATCATTTTACTTATTTCATCGCTTTTCAATTTTTTAATGTTTTTTGCTGATGCTGATAAAACTAAAAGATTATTTTCTGAAAATTCTACAGTTCCTTCCTCAACATAAAATTTTTCTCCATTCGATATAGTAATAAATCCTGGTCTTAAAAAAGTGATAAATGGAATATGGTCTTTTAAAATAGTTGCTTGGCCCTCAAAAAAGGGTAAGACAGCCTCATCTGTTTTTCCTGAATAAATTTTTTCATCTGGAGTTATAATTTCGATATTAAATTCTTGTGACATTAAATCTAATTATCTTTTTGGAGTTTTTCTGCTTTTTCTATTACCTCTTCAATTGATCCAACCATATAAAAAGCAGCTTCTGGTAAATTGTCATATTCACCCTTACAAATGGCATCAAATCCTTTAATGGTAGACTCAAGGTCTACTAGTTTTCCTGGGGATCCTGTAAACACCTCAGCAACAAAAAAAGGTTGTGATAGAAATCTTTGTATTTTTCTTGCGCGTGCAACGGTCAATTTATCTTCCTCGGATAATTCATCCATTCCAAGAATTGCTATAATATCTTGAAGTGATTTGTAAGCCTGTAAAATTCTTTGAACTTCCCTTGCAACTCTATAGTGTTCATCACCAACAACTCTCGGGTCCAAAATTCTTGACGTTGAGTCTAAAGGATCCACTGCTGGATAAATTCCAAGCTCTGCTATTTGTCTAGATAGCACGGTAGTTGCATCTAAGTGTGAAAAAGAAGTTGCTGGCGCAGGGTCCGTAAGGTCATCAGCTGGAACATAAATTGCTTGAACAGATGTTATTGAGCCTTTGCCAGTAGAAGTGATTCTTTCTTGCAGATTACCCATATCAGTGGCTAAAGTTGGTTGATAACCCACAGCAGATGGTATTCTTCCTAAGAGAGCTGAAACTTCGGAGCCCGCTTGCGTGAATCTAAATATGTTATCAACAAAAAATAACACGTCTTGACCCTCTTGATCTCTGAAGTATTCAGCTACAGTCAAACCGGTTAAGGCAACTCTTGCTCTTGCTCCTGGAGGTTCATTCATTTGTCCGTAGACTAGGGCTGCTTTGGATCCTTTTCCATCTTTTTTAATTACCCCTGACTCTATCATCTCATGGTAAAGATCATTACCTTCTCTAGTTCTCTCTCCTACACCTGCAAAAACTGAGAATCCTCCATGAGCCTTAGCAATATTATTAATTAATTCCATAATTGTTACTGTCTTTCCAACACCTGCGCCTCCAAATAAACCGATTTTTCCTCCTTTTGCATATGGAGCTAATAAATCAATTACTTTTATTCCTGTTACTAAAATTTCTGTCTCAGTTGATTGGTCGGTAAATTTTGGTGAGGGTCTGTGTATTGGCCATTTTTCTTTAGTATTTACTTCTCCTTTTTCATCTATTGGTTGACCTATTACATTTATAATTCTTCCTAGCGTCTCTGGACCAACTGGCACACTTATAGGAGCCTTAGTATTTAACACTTTATCACCTCTTTTAAGACCCTCGGTCGAGTCCATTGCTATGGTTCTTACGCTATTTTCACCAAGATGTTGGGCCACTTCTAAAATTAGTTTATTTCCACCATTATTAGTTTCTAGTGCAGTATAAATTTCCGGTAATTCGTTTTCAAATTTTACGTCAACTACTGCTCCTATTAATTGAGTTATAACTCCTTGATTGCTCATTACAAACTCTCCGCTCCTGAAATAATTTCTATTAATTCTTTTGTAATAGAAGCTTGTCTGCTTCTATTGTAATTAATCGTAAGTTTATCTACTAAGTCACCAGCATTTCTAGTTGCATTATCCATTGCTGTCATCCTTGAACCTTGTTCACTTGCAGAGTTTTCCAAAAATGCTTTGAAAATTTGAGTTGATACATTTTTTGGTAGTAAATCATCCAGTATTTCATCTTCGTCAGGTTCAAAATCATAAGAAAAACTTTTATTTTCATTTTTTTGTATTTCTTTTAAATCTGTAGGTATTATTTGTTCAGCTTTTGGTATTTGAGTTATCACATTCTTAAAGTTATTATAAAACATATAACATTTATCAAATTGTTCTTGATCAAATAATTGAATAATTTTTTTTCCTATTATATTAGCTTCATTAAATGAAATTTTTTTCTTCTCTTTAAAACTTATATTGTCAATAATATATTTATTGTAATCATTTTTAATCTGATCATGCCCTTTGCTTCCAACGGTAATAATCTTTAATTTTTTTCCTTCACTAATTATTTTTTTAAAATGAATTTTAGCGAGTTTACTGATATTTGAGTTAAAGCCACCACACAAACCTCTATCTGCTGTCAAAACTAAACATAAGTAAATTTTATCTTTTCCATTTCCAACTAGTAATTTTGGAGAACCTGTTTCATTAGAAATTGTTTTTGTTAAATTTAAAATTATATTTCTTAACTTCTCGCTATAAGGTCTGCCTTTTTCTGCATTTTCTTGTGCTTTTTTAAGCTTGGCTGCTGCAACCATTTTCATGGCTTTTGTAATTTTTTGAGTAGATTTTACACTTTTTATTCTTTTTTTTAAATCATCTAGGCTAGGCATTTTTTTCTCCTTTTTTCTGTCCTTCAATAATTTCTATGAGTTGATTTTTTATATCATCCTCCAATTTTCCTGACGAATTTATACTTTCTAAAATTTCAGGTTGATCACTTTTAACCTTTTCTAAAAGACCAAGTTCAAATTGCTTAATTTTATTCAATTCTATATCGTCTAAATATCCGCTAACACCTGTGAAAATAGAAACAACTTGTTCGGCTACAGTTAACGGCGAATACTGATTTTGCTTTAACAATTCAGTTAGCTTTGATCCTCTATTTAAAAGCTTTTGAGTAGAGGCATCTAGGTCTGAGCCGAATTGAGCAAACGCTGCCATCTCACGGTATTGCGCTAATTCAAGTTTGATAGAGCCAGCAACTTTTTTCATTGCTTTTGTTTGAGCTGCCGATCCAACCCTAGATACAGATAATCCAACGTTTACAGCTGGTCTAATACCCTGATTAAATAATTCAGTTTCAAGGAAAATTTGTCCGTCGGTAATTGAAATTACATTGGTAGGAATGTAAGCAGATACATCGCCTGCTTGGGTTTCTATTATTGGAAGTGCTGTCAAGGAACCCCCTCCATTTTTATCACTTAACTTTGCAGCTCTTTCCAAAAGTCTACTATGTAAATAAAAAACATCTCCTGGATATGCTTCCCTACCTGGTGGTCTTCTTAATAATAACGACATTTGTCGATAAGCTACTGCTTGTTTAGAAAGATCGTCATAAATAATTAAGGCGTGCATACCGTTATCTCTAAAATATTCTCCAATAGTACAGCCAGTGTAAGGCGCTAAAAATTGTAAGGGTGCTGAGTCAGATGCTGTAGCAGATACGACAGTGGTGTACTTCATTGCACCGGCATCCTCTAAAGTTTTTACTATTTGTGCAACAGTTGATCTTTTTTGACCTATAGCCACATAAACACAATAAAGTTTTTTCTTTTCATCATTAGAGTTATTAATAGCTTTTTGATTTATTATCGTGTCTATCGCTACTGCTGTCTTGCCGGTTTGTCTATCACCAATGATAAGTTCTCTCTGTCCTCTTCCTATAGGTATGAGAGTATCTATAGCTTTAAGTCCAGTTTGCATCGGTTCATTAACAGATTGACGAGGAATTATGCCTGGAGCCTTTACCTCAACTCTTTTTCTCAAAATTTTATTAGGTAAGCTTCCTTTTCCATCTATTGGAACTCCAAGTCCATCTACAACTCTTCCAAGTAATTCTTTGCCAACTGGCACATCTACAATTGAATTAGTACGTTTTACAGTGTCTCCTTCTTTAATTTTTCTATCATCCCCAAAGATAACCACACCTACATTGTCACTTTCTAAATTTAAAGCCATTCCTTTAGAGCCGTCATTGAATTCTACCATTTCTCCAGCCTGAACATTATCTAAACCATAAACCCTGGCTATCCCATCACCAACAGTTAGAACTTTTCCTACCTCTGATACTTCTGTTTTTTCTCCAAAATTTTTAATTTGTTCTTTAAGAAGTTTGGTAATTTCTGAAGGATTTATTTCCATTTTATTGTTCTATTATTAATTGTTTTATTCTTTTTAGTTTATTACTCACTGAGTTATCAATCATTAAACTACCTACTTGTATCTTAACACCACTAATTAAACTTTTATCTGTTTTATAAGAAAAGTTAATATTTGACTTTATTGCTTTAGAAATTTGGTCGCTGATACTATTTTTATCATCATTTGTGAGATCCTTTGAAGATGTTAAAATTGCATCTATGTTTCCTTTTTTTTTTGAACTTAATTTTATGAATTTTTCTAAAATTTTATCTAAAAAGTATATTCTTCTTTTAAAAATTATTAATTGTAAAAAGTTTTTAAGTGTTTTACTAAAATGCATTAAATCTGATATTTCTGTAATAATTTTTTTTTGCAAATCTATTTGATATGTGGGATTTTTCAAAAAAAAATGAAATTCAGGATTTTTTTGACAAATTTCTAACAGAGAAATTATTTTTTTTTCAATATTTTCAACCTCAGAGTTTTCATCCGCTAACTCAAATAATGCAAGAGCGTAGCGCTCTGATGTCTCATTTGAAAATGTTTTAACCCCGCTCATTATCTATCTTGTTTAAAGAATTGTTTAAGAAATGAGTTGTCCTAGCACAGCTAGTTAGACCCTTCAAGATGATATATTAAATTAAGTGAAATTAATGGGATCAACATCAACCGTAAGTTTAATTTTGCTAGATATTTTAAGCTTTTCTAAAATTTTAGCCAAAGAAAACTGGCACATATTTCTTTTCTCAGAGCGAATTAATAATCTTGTTCTAAACTTTCTTTTTCTTTTAAAAATGGGTGAGTCAACCGGTCCAAGAATTTCCAAGTTATTGAGTTGGGCAATTTTTTTCTTAATTTCTAAGGCGCCTTTGTAACTATTATCTTTTGAATTTGATGAAATTATAAGGGAAATTAACCTGCTATATGGAGGCAGATTATTTTCTTTTCTTAACTTTAACTCATTCTCAAAAAAATTTTCGAGACTATTTTGCGTAATATTTTTTAAAACTTGATCATTGGGATTTATGGTTTGATAAATAATAATTGAATCTTTGGAAAATCTCCCTGCTCTACCACTTAATTGATTATAAAGCTGAATGTTTTTCTCTGTTGTGCGGAGATCATAACCTCTGCCAGTAAAATCAGCATCAACAACCACAATGCAATTTAACATCGGGAAATTAAAACCTTTTGACATCATTTGAGTACCGATTAAAATATCTACCTTATCTTCGGTTACTTCTTTAATTAACCTCTCAGATTCTTTTTTTCCTTTTAGATAATCACTGGAAAATATTTTTATATTTTTGTCTGGAAAAATATTTTTTAATTCTTCAAATACTTTTTCAACACCAGGTCCGTACATGGAAAAATTGCAAATCTCATTTGTTTTTTTGCAATTTTTTTTCATATTTGATTTATGTCCACAATGATGGCAAATAATTTTTTCTGATAATTTATGGTAGGTAAGGTAAATAGAGCAGTTTGGGCAAGTGTATCTAAAACCACATTTTTTGCATACGAGAAATGGTGAATATCCTCTTCTATTTAAAAAAAAAAGGATCTGATTATTTTTTTTTAGATATTCTTTAACAATGTTTATCGTTTCAGATGAAATTGAATTTTTATTTAATTTTTCAAGATTTAAATTTATTACTTTGGTTTGTGGTAATGGAAAATTCTCATATCTCTTCTTTAATTCAGTTTTTTTATATTTTTTATTTTTAATATTATTATAAGTTTCCAATGAAGGCACAGCAGTAATTAAATTTATTGGAATATTTTCGATTGATGCTCTTGAAATTGCCATGTCTCTGGCATTATATATAACGTTATCTTCTTGTTTATAGGATAAATCATGTTCCTCATCGACGATAATTAAACCTAAATTTTTAAAAGGTAAAAAAAGTGAAGATCTAGCTCCTATTATAATTTTAATCTTATTATTTATCACTTCGTGCCATATTTTCTTTTTTTTACTTGGGCTTATCTTTGAGTGCCAAATAGCAGGTTCATAACCAAAAAATAATTTAAATCGACTCTTAAACTGCGTGGTTAAAAAAATTTCAGGGATTAAGATTAATGCCTGTTTATTTTCTTTGATTAGTTTTTTTATTCTTTCAAAATATACTAGTGTTTTACCTGACCCGGTAATTCCTAACAAAACTGAAACATTGAATTTATCTCCATGACTTGTAAGATTATTTAGAGCATTTTGTTGTTCAGTGTTTAAGTTATAATTTATGACACTTGAAATAGCGCTCTGCTTTTTATTATAATTTATTTCTTCAAAATTTTTGATATTACCCAAACACATTTTCAAAATAAGACCTCTAGGCACTAAGTTATAACTCGCAAACCAATTGATAAATTTAATAAGTTTTTTATTTAACTTGATGTTTAAAATCTTTTTTTCAATAGATTTAAGTTTGAATTTTTTTTCAGTTTTTTTTATTTTGTCCCATACAACACCTATTTCCCTATTTTTACCAAATGGAACAATCACTAAGTCACCCTGTTTTAAATTTTTTATATTTTTAGAATTATTTTGATATGTAAAAGGATAATTAAAGACCTTTGGTAAAAGAATAGGAACATGCATAATAAAATTTTAAAAATTAGTAATGAATTGGTCTTTTATCAACCGCTAATGCAGCTTCTTTTATAGCTTCAGTGTGTGTTGGGTGCGCATGACATGTTCTAGCAATATCCTCTGCACTTGCCCCAAATTCCATTGCTAAAGCCATCTCAGCAATCATGTCTCCACAATGAGGCCCAATAATATGTACGCCTAACACGCGATCGGATTTGCTATCTGCTAATATTTTTACAAATCCCTCCGTTTCATTATTAACCTTAGCTCTTGAATTAGCTAAAAATGGAAATTTTCCAACCTTAAAAGCTATTCCCTCTTTTTTAAGTTGTTCCTCTGATTTGCCCACATATGCAACTTCTGGAGAGGTATATATGACACCAGGTATAACATCATAATTTACATGACCTGATTGGCCAGCTAACAATTCTGCTACTGCAATACCTTCTTCTTCAGCCTTATGGGCTAACATCGGTCCATCGATAACGTCACCAATCGCATAGATACTATTAATTTCCGTTTGAAATTTTTTATTTACCTTGATCCTGCCTTTGTCGTCTTTTTTTATTCCTAATTTTCCTAGATTTAAACCTTCGGTATAAGGTTTTCTTCCAACAGCTATTAGTACCTTATCAGCCGTAATTTTTTCTTTGATATTTTTTTCATTTTTAAGATATTCTATTTCTACTTGTGAGCCTGTTTCTACAATTGATAAAACTTTAGAATTTAGATGAAATTTAATCCCTTGCTTTATAAGTATTTTTTGAAATTCATTTGATATTTCTCGATCCATCCCTGGTGTTATAAATGGTAGATTTTCTATGACCGTTACCTCTGTTCCTAATCTTTTCCAAACTGATCCCATTTCTAGCCCAATATACCCTCCTCCAATAACCACTAAAGACTTTGGCACTGAGTTTAATGAAAGAGCTTTGGTAGAAGAAATTATATTTTTTTCATTAATTTCTACCCCTGGAAGAGAAGTGGGCGCTGAGCCAGTTGCTATAACGATATTTTTGGTATTGTAAGATTTTTTTTGTCCATTTTCGTAAACAACAACACTTGTTGGAGAAAATAAAACACCTTTACCTTTTAAGTAGGTAACTTTATTTTTTTTAAATAAGAACTCAACACCTTTTGTTAAAATTTGAACTGATTTATCTTTATTTTTCATCATTTTTTCGACGTTGAGCTTTACATTGGAAACTTCGATACCTTGGTCAAAAAAATTTTTTTTGGCTTTATGATAATTTTCTGAGAGATTCAATAAACTTTTAGATGGAATGCAACCAACATTAAGACAGGTTCCCCCTAAAGTTCCTCTGCTTTCTACACAGGCTGCTTTCAATCCTAGCTGTGCAGCTCTAATAGCACAAACATATCCTCCGGGACCTCCACCAATAACGATTACATCAAAATTATCGCTCATAATCAAAGGTTTAAAAATAACCTCTTAGGTTGTTCTAAAGAATCTTTTACTATCTTTAAAAATGACACTGCTTCCTTTCCATCTATTATTCTATGATCATAAGATAAAGCCAAATACATCATTGGTCTTATTTTAATTTCACCTTCTGAAACAATGGGTCTTTCGATTATATTGTGCATACCCAGAACAGCTGACTGGGGAGGATTTAAAATTGGAGTAGACAACATAGATCCATATATTCCACCATTAGTTATTGTAAAGGTTCCTCCTTGAAGATCTTCAATAGTAATTTTTCCATTTTTTGCTTTTTGACCTAATTCACCTATAGATTTTTCAATATCAGCGAATGATAATTCATCAGAATTTTTTACAACTGGTACAACGAGACCTTTGTCAGTACCCACGGCAATGCTGATGTTATAATAATTTTTATATACTATTTCATCACCTTGAATTTCTGCGTTGATAGCAGGATAGTTTTTTAGTCCGATTATACAAGCTTTAACAAAAAAAGACATATAACCTAACTTAACTGAGAATTTTTTTTGGAAATCTTCTTTATAAGTATTTCTTAAATTAATAACTTCGTGCATATCAACTTCATTAAACGTTGTTAGCATTGCGGCGTTTTCTTGGGCTTCTTTTAATCTCTTTGCTATCGTAAGTCTTAGTCTTGTCATCTTAATTCTTTCTTCAGGACCATGAACTAGTTTTCTTTCGGATGGAGCCGGTTTGACGCCCATTAAGCTCATCACATCTTCTTTTAAAATTAAACCATTCTTCCCACTACCTTCGATTGATTGTATGTCAATTTTTTTTTCAGAAGCCATCTTTCTTGCAGCAGGAGAAATTCTTTGTTCGTCAATGTTTGCTTCCTTACTTTTTTCTTTAATAATTTCTTTATGTACATTGTCTAAAATAAGTGGCTCCTCATCAAAAATTTTTTTGTTAGAGTTTTCCTCTAGCACTAGCGGTTCACTTGATTGGTCTTCATCTAATACAAGCTCTTTAGATTTATTAACAATTTTTTCAGGTTCTTCTTTTTCTGTTTTTGGTGGAAAATATTTCTTTTCATTTTGATTGTTTTGAGAACTTGTGGCAGTAGCCTTGGCATTTGAAATCGATCCGAGTAATGCACCAACGTTAACTGTCTCTCCCTCTTTTGCTGATATATTTTCTAATATTCCGTTAGAAGGAGATGGCACTTCAACATTAACTTTGTCAGTTTCTAATTCAACCAAAGGCTCATCAGAAGAAACTTTATCTCCCTTGCTTTTCAACCATTTGGCTACTGTAGCCTCAGTAACTGATTCTCCTAAAGTAGGTACAACAATTTTTTCAGACATTAATTC
>MDSV01030219.1_pt1 | contig 10840 bp, 9 predicted proteins | sample 810851 | NCBI WGS metagenome assembly MDSV01 (sample SAMN05326640, study PRJNA326480) | marine metagenome | isolation source: seawater | place: Atlantic Ocean: North East | collected 2012 | reverse complement strand
TGAACTTACCATAAAAAACATTCCTAAAATTGAAATAAGAATAATTATTGGATATTCAAATTTATCTATCTTATTATCAGAAATAAATATTTTTGAAGAATTTAATACAAACAAACTCGAAATAAGAATTAAAATTTTAAAAAAATTTGAAAACCCATCTTTTATAAAACTTTCAAGAAATATTTTCTCCACAGCACTGGGAGAATTAAGAATTATAATAATTGTTATTACAATTATAATTGAAGTTAAATTAAAAATTAAATTAAAGCTATTTTTAATAAAAACACCTAACATCAAAACACTAAAAATCGACAGTACTAAAAATATTTCTGGTAACAGAATGTTTAAATTATTTATCATTTTTTTTCTAAATTAATTTGAATTAAAGATTGTTCGTAATTATTAATTAAGTTATCTACAGATATACTCAATGTTTCAATTAAAGGTGATGGAAAAAATCCAAAAAAAATTACAAGAAGAGCTAAAGAACCTAACATAGTGATTTCAAATTTATTTATATCTTTTAAATTTTTAATGTTTTCATTGTTGATTTTTCCAAATATTACTCTTTTTGTTAACCACAACATGTATGCGGCACCTAAAATAACTCCAACTGTTGCTAGCATCGCTACGATATAGTTTTTCTGGAAACTTCCTGTTAAAACTAAAAATTCTCCTAAAAAACCAGTAGTTCCAGGCAATCCTAATGCCGCTAAAGCAAAAATTATAAATAAAAAAGAGTACTTTGGTATATAATTAACTAATCCTCCATAACTACTAATTAACCTTGAGTGTACCCTGTCGTAAACGACACCGACGCAAAGAAAAAGCGCAGCAGAAATCAATCCATGACTTATCATTTGAAATATGCTTCCCTCAATTCCTTGCTTAGTGAAAGTAAAAATGCCTAATGTAACATAACCCATATGAGCCACTGATGAGTATGCTATTAATTTTTTCATATCTTCTTGCATTAACGCTATTAAGGAAGTGTAAATAATTGCAATTATACTTAATGAATAAATAAGCGGTGTAAAAAACTCAGAAGCAAAAGGAAACATTGGTATTGAAAATCTTAAAAAACCGTAACCAGCCATTTTTAAAAGTATTGCTGCTAAAATGACTGAACCAGCTGTTGGTGCTTCAACGTGAGCATCAGGCAACCATGTATGAACTGGCCACATTGGAGTTTTAACTGCAAAGGAGCTAAAAAAAGCTAACCATAATAGATTTTGATATTCCTTTGGTATTTTTATGTCATATATTTGTGTGATATCAGTGGTTCCTGTCAACCAGTAAATAGCAATAATTGCTACAAGCATTAAAACTGATCCTAACAAAGTAAAAAGAAAAAATTTAAAGGCCGAATAAACTCTTTTAGGACCTCCCCAAACTCCTATAATTAAGAACATAGGAATAAGCCCTGCTTCAAAAAATAAATAGAAAATTACTAGATCAAGGGAACAAAAAACCCCTATCATGAAAGTTTCTAATACTAAAATTGCTATTAGAAATTCTTTTACTCTATCTTTAACACTGTTGATGCATGAAAATATACATATTGGAGTTATAAAAGTTGTCAATACAATAAAAAGAATGGATATACCATCCACTCCCAATTTGAATTTTATAAAATCATTAATCCAAGACTTTTCTTCGATAAATTGAAAATCTGAGGAATTTAAATCTAAAGAATACCAAAGAAATAAAGAAAGAACAAATGTAGCAATACTAGAAAATAGAGAAATATAAATTGCTCCATTGTTTTTTTTATCTTTAGACAAGAAAATAAATGAAGAACTTATTAAAGGTAAAAAGATCAAAGTAGATAATATTGGAAAATTCATCTTAATTTAAAATTAAATAAGTTAATAATATTGACAAGCCTATCAACATAACAAAGGCATAATCATATATAAAACCAGTTTGAAATCTTCCAGCTTTATTTGCTATCAGTTTCACTAATTTTGAAATCCCATCTGGACCAAATCTGTCTATGGTGCCTAGATCTCCTTTCTTCCAAAAAAAAGAGCCGATTTTTTTTGCAGGGGTTACAAAAATAGAGTCATACAATTCATCTATATACCATTTGTTAAGTAAAAAATTATAAAGTGGCAAATTTGTATTTTTAAAACTTTCTAAAATTTTTGTGTTATAAATAAAATAATAAAATGACAACGGTATAGCTAAAGTTACCAATAAAGGTGTAATTATCAGAAACCATAATGGAATTTGTTCATGTTTAATTTCTTCCAGAAAAAAAATAGAGGATTGCCAAAATTCATTGTGGTGATGACCTATTAAAGTTTCTTTAAAGATATAACCAGCAAAGACTGCGCCAATTGCAAGTAAAAATAGTGGTAATAACATTATAAGTGGGGACTCGTGAGTGTCATTGATCGGAATTTGTTTATTGTTATATGATCCATGAAAAGTTTTAAAAAATAATCTCCATGAATATATTGAAGTTAAAAATGCAGTCAAAATTCCTACAACGACAGCATAATTTCCTAATGGTGATTTGCTTAAATACGCAAATTCTATGATTGCATCTTTAGAATAAAATCCAGATAAAAAGGGGAAACCTGTTAATGCTAAGGTTCCAATTAACATAAAAATATATGTGTAAGGAAGTTTTTTTCTTATTCCTCCCATATTTCTAACGTCTTGTTCATCTTTAAATGCGTGTATCACTGATCCAGATCCTAAAAATAGTAAAGCTTTAAAAAAAGCATGAGTAAAAAGATGGAACATTGCTACATGATAAGCTCCCACTCCTGCTGCAAAAAACATGTAGCCTAACTGACTGCAAGTTGAATAAGCTATAATTCTTTTAATATCATTTTGTACAAGGGCTACTGAAGCTGCAAATATTGCAGTTATCATCCCAATCAGTGTCACTAAATTTAAAGCTGTTTGAGAATATTCAAATAGTGGTGAACATTTGACTACAAGAAAAACTCCGGCAGTTACCATAGTAGCTGCGTGTATTAAAGCTGAAACTGGTGTAGGTCCCTCCATTGCATCAGGTAACCAAGTATGAAGAAAAAATTGGGCAGACTTTCCCATAGCTCCAATAAATAAAAACACACAAATTAAAGTAATTAAGCTTATTTCAAAACCAAAAAATAAAAATTTATTTTCTAAAAATTGAGGCGTTAATTCAAAGACTTCATTAAAATTTATTGTACCAAAATAAAAAAAAATTAAGAATATTCCAATAGCTAAACCAAAATCACCAACTCTATTTACAATAAAAGCTTTTATAGCTGCATTATTTGCTGAGTCTTTTTTATACCAAAATCCAATTAACAAGTATGAACATAAACCAACTCCCTCCCAGCCAAAGAATAATTGTAAAAAATTATCCGAAACTACAAGAGCTAACATGGAAAAAGTAAAAAGAGACAGGTAGGACATAAATCTAGGTTTGTGGGGATCGTGACTCATATATCCAATTGAATAAATATGAACAAGTGCAGAAACAAAAGTTACAACGACAAGCATTACTGAGCTTAAAGGATCTATATTGATTGACCAATTTGCAACAAATTTGCCAGAGCTTAACCATTCAAAAATTTTATAATTTCCATATGAATTATCATTAATTCCTTCCCAAAAAATGAAGAAAGATAAAATTGCGGACAAACTAACAAATACACTTGTAGTAATTTCTGAAAAATATTTTGTTAATGATTTACCTAAATAACCAATTATTGAACCTGCTAATGGAAGAAAAATAATTGCGTATTCCATTTATCCTTTCATACCATGAATATCTTCAACTCTAATAGATCCTTTATTTCTATAATAGATAACAATTATTGCTAAACCAATCGCAGCTTCAGCCGCAGCTACCGTTAAAGTAAGCATAGTAAATATTTGACCTACTATGTCTCCTGAAAAAATTGAAAAAGAAATTAAATTAATATTAACAGCAAGAAGAATTAATTCTATTGACATTAAAATTACGATTACATTTTTTCTGTTTAAAAAGATTCCCATTATGCCTAAGAAAAAAATAATTGCGCCTAAAGATAAATAGTGGCCTAAACCAATTTCAATCATCTATTTTTACACCTTTGTTTGAGTCAACTTCTTTAAGTTCAATAGAAGACTCGGGACTTCTAGAAATTTGTTTAAAGTAACTTTGTTTTTTTACTCCCGATCTTTCTCGAAAAGTAAGCAGTATAGCTCCAATCATTGATAATAAAAGTATAACCCCAGCTAATTGAAAATATAAAATATAATCTGTATACATTACCAAACCAAGTTGATGAGTATTAGTTATATTAGATAAATTTAAAGTACTGCTCGACATTAAATTATCTTTGTATTTCCAACCTCCAACTACGACTAATAACTCAAAAAATATTAAAACACTTACGATTAAACCTGTAGGCAAATGAGTAGATTTTTTTCCAATAAACCATGATTGTTTTTGCTCAGCAACATTTAACATCATTACAACAAACAAAAATAAAACAGCCACTGCGCCTACATATACGATTAGAATAATCATTCCTAAAAATTCAGCTCCAACCATTATAAATAAACAACCAACTGAAATAAAATCTAGAATTAAAAAAAAAACAGAATTAATAGTACTTCTAGAAGTGATCACCATTAGAGAAGAAAAAATTGCTATAATTGAAAAAAAATAAAAAAAAATAGAGTGAGCTATCATTTACCTATAAGGTTTATCTAATTTTATATTTTTAGATAAAACAGACTCCCATCTGTCACCATTATCAAGAAGTTTTTGTTTATTGTAATAAAGTTCCTCTCTACTTTCAGTCGCAAACTCAAAATTTGGTCCCTGCACAATAGCATCTACTGGGCATGACTCTTGACATAAACCGCAATAAATACATTTTAACATATCAATATCATATCTAGTAGTTTTTCTACTTCCGTCAGATCTCTCAGTAGACTCAATTGTAATTGCTTGAGCTGGGCATACTGCTTCACATAACTTGCAAGCTATACATCTTTCCTCTCCATTTGGATATCTCCTTAAAGCATGCTCACCTCTCATCCGAGGACTTATTGATCCTTTCTCAAAAGGATAGTTAATTGTTTTTGATTTTTTGAACATCTCTTTGACTGCCATAAGCAAACCTTTAACAAACTCTATGAGAAAAATTGTTTTGATTATCCTTCCTAAATTCATTAGAAATTTCCTTTTGGTAATTTATCAAAGTAAAATAGAAAACTCGCTGTTAAAACTAAATATATAAGAGAAAAAGGTAAGAATATTTTCCAGCCTAGTCTCATTAGTTGATCGTATCTATATCTTGGTACTATAGCTTTTATTAATGCAAATAAAAAAAATAAAAATAAAATTTTTAATATCATCCATATTGGAGCAGGCAAGATATTTATTGGATAAATATCAACAATTGGTAGCCACCCTCCCAAAAATAAAATAGCTCCCATAGCGCACATTAATAAAATATTTGCGTACTCTCCTAACCAAAACATTGCATACATCATTCCTGAATATTCTGTCTGGTATCCTGCTACTAATTCAGCTTCTGCTTCAGGAAGGTCAAATGGGGGTCGATTAGTCTCAGCCAATGCGGAGATAAAAAAAATAACAAACATTGGAAATAATGGAATAATATACCATAAGTCTTTTTGAGCTAAGACAATATCTTTAAGATTCAAAGACCCAACGCATAGAAGTACATTTATTATTATTATACCGATTGAAACTTCGTAAGAAACCATTTGTGCAGCAGATCTAATTGCACCTAAAAATGGATATTTAGAATTGGAAGCCCAACCTCCCATAATTATTCCGTATACTCCAAGTGAAGAAACTGCAAACAAGTATAATATTCCTACATTTATATCAGCAAGCACAAGCTTTTCGCTCATTGGTATTACTGCCCATGCTATAAGAGCCAAAGTCATGGTTATTATTGGTGCTATTATGAATACAGTTTTATTTGCACTAGCGGGAATAATTACTTCTTTAAAAATATATTTTAGTGCATCAGCTAAAGTTTGAAAAAGGCCAAAAGGACCTACAACATTTGGGCCTTTTCTTTTTTGAACTAAACCCCAAACTCGTCTATCTAACCAAACAATCATGGCTACAGATACTAATATTGGTATAAGCAAAAATAAAATTTTATAAATTTCTTGGCTAAGAATTTGAAAATATTCCATCATAAATTTTAACCTGTCTTTTTAACTTTTTTACTAATTTGACGACATTCACTCATTGTTTTAGATGCTCGAGATATAGAGTTTGAATAATAATAGTCTAAAGGATTAATTGTTATTTCCTCATCAATAAATTTTGAGGTCTCTTCTACCTCTTTAACTAATTTTCTCTCTGGAAGATCATTTATGTTAGTAAAATTTAAAACTTTTTCAAACACCTCTTTTCTTAAAGACTCAAATTTGAAAGTATTATTTTTTTCATCAAGTTTCTTTAAAATTAAATTAAATATCTTCCAGTCTTCTTTTGACTCACCTATTGGGTAAGAGGCTTTTCTACATTCTTGAATTCTCCCTTCCAAATTTTCATATAAAGCATTTTGTTCTGTATATGCTGCGTTAGGCAAAACTATATCTGCCATTTCGGCTCCCCTATCTCCATGACTTCCTTGATAAACAATAAATTCTTTATTCTTTTTAAATTCTAAATTGTCAGAACCTAAAAGATATAAAAACTTAAATTTACCATCATTTAATTTATCAAAAAAAGAATAATCATTTTTATTAGGTAAAACTTTAAGATCTATTAGCCCTACCGTTGAAGCATTTTGAGTTAAAATATTCAATGCATTCCAGTCTTTGGAAATAAAACTATTATCATTTAAAAATTTTTTTATTGATTCAAAAATGTATTTTCCACTTTTTAAACTTAATGCTGACTCGCCAATAATAATTATAGGTTTTTTTGATGATAGTATTTTTTTTGAAAAGTCACTTTCTTTATTTATTAACTTTGAAATATCTTTTGTGCTATTGCCAATTATCGTATAACTATATGTAAGATCTCCAGGATTACCAATGGAGAAAACAGGTAAGTTATTTTTTACAAATGCTTTTCTTATTCTGGCGTTTATCATTGTTGCCTCGTGTCTTGGATTTGCTCCAATCAACAATATTAGGTCTGATTCCTCAATACCTTGAATAGAAGAATTAAAGATATAATTCATTTTTTCATTTGTATTTATGTAAAATTTCTTTTCTCTTAGCTCCAAGTTTTGACTATTAAACTTTTCAAATAATTTTTTAAAAGCTAGTGCATTTTCCAAGCCAATCATATCACCTAAATGACCTGCAATCTCATTTGGATTGGTTTCTTTTATTTTACTTATCATTAAATCTAAAGCTTCATCCCAATTAGATTTTTGAAGTTTGTTATTTTTTTTTACATAAGGAACGTCCAATCTTTGTTTCAAAAGACCGTCACAAGAATATCTTGATTTATCAGATATCCATTCCTCGTTAATTTCGTTGTTTAATCTTGGTAATACTCTTTTTACTTCCCAATTATAGGTATCAACTCTTATATTTGATCCTACTGCGTCCATAACATCTATGCTCTCTGTTTTTTTTAATTCCCAAGGTCTAGCCTCAAAAGCATAGGGTTTTGAAGTTAAAGCACCAACAGGACACAAATCTATTACATTTGCAGAAAGTTCAGACTCCATCGACTTTTCTAAATAAGTTGTGATTTCCATATTTTCACCTCTTCCAATTGCTCCTATTTCTGGAACACCCGCAACTTCGGTCGCAAATCTTACACATCTAGTGCAATGAATACACCTTGTCATTTGAGTTTTTATTAATGGACCCATATATTTTTCTTTGACAAACCTTTTGTTTTCTACAAACCGTGATTTATCAACTCCATAGTACAAAGATTGATCTTGTAAATCACATTCTCCACCTTGATCACAAACAGGACAATCCAAGGGATGATTTGCTAATAAAAATTCCATTACTCCTTTTCTAGCCTTTTCCACAAAGGGGGTATTAGTTTTAATATTCATTCCTTCAGCTGCTGGCATTGCACATGATGCTATAGGTTTTCCAGATTTTTCCATTTCTACCAAACACATTCTACAATTTCCTGCTATGGATAATTTTTCGTGGTAACAAAATCTCGGTATTTCTACATCGGCTAATTCACATGCTTGTAGTACCGTCATGCCTTTTTCAAACTCAATTTCTTTGTCATTTATGGTAATTTTAGGCATTTTTATTTTCTAATAAATGTTGATCTACTAAATAAGGATTGTTAACTTTTTTCTTTACTAAAGGTTCGCCTCTACATCTGCTGTCTATCTCTTTTCTAAAGTGTCTTAGTAATCCTTGCACTGGCCAGGCAGAACCCTCCCCAAATGCACAAATAGTATGGCCCTCTATTTGTTTGGTAACATCCTCTAATAAATCTATATCGCTATAAGTTGCTTTTCTTTTAGCCACTCTATCTAAGATTCTCCACATCCATCCTGATCCTTCTCTACAAGGTGTGCATTGACCACAACTCTCATGCTTATAAAATCTTGCTATTCTGGCCATGCAAGAAATAATATCTTGTTGTTTGTTTATAACTACAACTCCTGCAGTGCCTAAACCACTTTTATTCGCAATTAAAGAGTCAAAATCCATAGTAATTGTATCGCATACTTTTTTTGGTAACAGAGGCATCGAAGATCCCCCAGGAATTACAGCTTGAAGATTATTCCAGCCACCAATTACACCACCTGCATGTTTTTCTATTAAATCTTTTAGAGGTATTCCCATCTCCTCTTCTACATTACAAGGAGTGTTTACATTCCCAGATATACAAAATATTTTAGTTCCAGTGTTTTTTGGTTTTCCTAAAGAAGCAAACCATTTACCGCCTCTTCTTAAGATTGATGGTACAACTGCAATAGTTTCAACATTGTTAACAATGGTTGGACAGCCATATAAGCCAACTAAAGCAGGAAAAGGAGGTTTCAATCTTGGTTGACCTTTATTACCTTCCATACTTTCTAGTAAAGCTGTTTCTTCTCCACAAATATAAGCACCAGCTCCATAATGAATATGAATATCGAAGTCCCAACCAGATCTACAAGCATTTTTTCCTAAAAATTTTTTTTCATAAGCCTGATTAATTGCTTCTTGTAATCTTCTGCCCTCGTTAAAATATTCTCCTCTAATATATATGTAACAAACATGTGCATTAACTGCGAACCCAGCAATTAAACAACCTTCAATAAGTTTTTGAGGTTCAAATCTTAAAATATCTCTGTCTTTACAAGTTCCTGGTTCAGACTCATCAGCATTAATAACTAGATAATGAGGTCTAGAACCTAATTCTTTTGGAGCAAATGACCATTTTAATCCTGTTGGAAAACCTGCTCCTCCTCTTCCTCTTAACTCTGAGGCTTTAATTTCCTCTATTATCCATTCCCTGCCTTTTGAAATGATTTCTTTAGTGTTTTTCCAGTCTTGTCGTTCAATGGCGTCATCTATATTCCAACCATAACTGTTATAAAGATTTTTAAATATCTTATTATCTTCTTTAAGCATGTTGCTCTCCATTAGTAGACTTTATCTTTTCAGGAGAGGTACTTTTACGTCCTCTATAGGATCCAGGCTTTAAAGGTTTGTCTTTAATTAAGGAATTCAAAATCTCAATTGTACTTTTTTCGTCTAAATCTTCGTAGTAATTATCATTTATTTGCATCATTGGTGCATTAACGCATGCTCCAAGACATTCAACCTCTACCCATGAGCAATCACCTTTTTTTGATAATTCATTTTCATTAGGAGATATTTTTTCTTTGCACAATTTAACAAGCTTATCAGCTCCACGTATCAAGCAGGGTGTGGTTGTACATACTTGAATAAAATGTTTTCCAACAGGAGCAAGATTATACATAGTATAAAAAGTTGCTACTTCATAAACCGAAATATAGGGCATTGATAAAAGTTTACCAATATATTTCATTGCAGCTAAAGGTATCCAGTTATTATTTTGTCTTTGGGCTAAATATAGTAAAGGCATAACAGCACTTTTCTTATTTTTTTTTGGATATCTTTTTAAAATAATATCAACTTGTTCAAGATTTTTTTTGTTAAAATTAAAATCTGAAGGTTGATCTTTATGTACTTTTTTTAAACTCATCTATCTACCTCTCCAAAAACTATATCCAAAGAACCTAGTACTGCTGGTACGTCAGCTAACATATGTCCACGAATTAAATAATCCATTGCTTGTAAATGTGAAAAACCTGGAGCTCTTATTTTACATCTATAGGGTTTACTGCTGCCATCAGAAATTAAATATACGCCAAACTCTCCTTTAGGTGCTTCTACTGCTGTGTAGACATTACCTCTTGGAACTCTGTACCCCTCAGTAAATAGTTTAAAATGATGTATTAAAGCTTCCATAGATTGTTTTAAATCCTCTCTTTTTGGAGGAGATATTTTCCCATCTATCGACTTAATAGGTCCTTTTGGAAGTTTTTCTATACATTGCAAAATAATTTTCACACTTTCACGCATTTCCTCTATTCTGCACAAGTATCGATCATAACAATCACCATTTTTTCCTATTGGTATTTTAAAGTCTAATTCTTTGTAGATTTCATAAGGTTGGGATTTTCTTAAATCCCAAGGAATTCCTGAGCCTCTAAGCATTACACCTGAAAAACTATGATCAAGAGCCTCTTGTTTGGAGACAATTCCTATCTCGACGTTTCTTTGTTTAAAAATTCTGTTATCAGTTAATAATCCCTCTAAATCATCTATAATTTTTGGAAAATTTTTACAAAATTTTTCGATATCTTCTACTAATTTTAAAGGTATGTCTTGGTTA
>MDSV01125549.1_pt1 | contig 10843 bp, 11 predicted proteins | sample 810851 | NCBI WGS metagenome assembly MDSV01 (sample SAMN05326640, study PRJNA326480) | marine metagenome | isolation source: seawater | place: Atlantic Ocean: North East | collected 2012 | reverse complement strand
ATAAAAATTTATTTATTTATACTTTTATATTTAACTATTATGAATTTAAAAGATTATATTAGATCAATTCCTGATTACCCTAAAAAAGGCATTTTATTTAGAGATATCACAACACTAATTAAGAACGAAGATGCATTCGCTGAAACTATTAACCAAATAATCGAACGATCAAAAAATTACAATTTTACAAAAGTTGCTGCTATAGAGTCTCGTGGTTTTGTGTTCGCTTCAGCAGTTTCCTATATTTTAAAAAAACCATTTATTATGCTCAGAAAGAAAAACAAACTTCCTGCTGATGTTCATTCGATAGATTTTGAGCTAGAATATGGCACAGCAACAATTGAGGTTCATAAAGACTCTATAGATGAAAATGATACAGTTTTAATTATTGATGATTTAATAGCAACAGGGGGAACAGCAGAAGCAGCTGCAAAATTAATTGAATTGTCAAAAGGTAAGGTTGCTGCATTTATTTTTGTTATCAATTTATTTGATCTTGGTGGATCAGATAATTTAACAAATAATAATTACAAAGTAGAAAATTTAATTGATTTTCCTGGTCATTGATCATTGATCTTTGGTCTAAAATTTGATTTTTTTCCTAAAAGGGCGCTCAAATACCCTAGCATCCTATGATAATAGATATCTTTTTTTTTGTTATTTAAAAAATAATAAAATATTGACTTTAAAACAGCTGACAAAAATGTTGGAAGTCCGTCTAAGAAGGCAATAAAAAAACCATTGTGTTTTTTATTAAAATAGAATTTTGACCATATCCAATGCCAATTTCTTGAAAGTTCTATTTGATATTCATATTTTTTATCCACAGCACTTGCTCCAAGATGTTTTATCTTTGATGTTGGAACAACATATATAAATTCATCATTATCATTAATTCGTTTACAGAGATCATCATTTTCTAAATATAAAAAAAAATTTTCATCAAAATAATTAAAATTTTTAAAATTTTTTAATTGATTTAATTTTTTTAGATTTAAGACTAAAGCAAAACCATCAACACTTTTAACTCTAAATGGCACCTTGCTTTCACTTAAAAATTTTTTTTTTTGATATAATTGATAGTTGGGATAATTTTCATCATTTAAAATTGGTGCAAGTGCGGCAAATGACTTTAATTCTTTAGAGGCATAAATTATCTCATCAATTGTAGCTTCTTCTAAAATTACATCTGGATTTATGATAAAAGCATAATCTGTTTTGGTATTTTTTAAGCCCAAGTTATTTCCTGGACCCATACCCAAATTTCTGGGGGAAAGAATACATTGAACATTATCATATTTCTTTTCAATATTTTCTTTGAATTTTTGGCTGCTTGAGTTATCTACAACAATAATTGGTATATCTCTAGGAATTGAATTAATACAATTATGAATTACTTGGTCGCTCATATAACTAACAACTATAATAGATAAATTTTGCCTAGATATTGTCATATGATATGTGTTCTGGACTATACTAATACTTTTTACTAATGTAAAAATAATTTAACTAATGAAGAAAATAATTGTCACTGGTGGTCTGGGGTTTATTGGAAGCAATCTAATAGATCTGCTTATTAAAAAAAAATTTTTTGTTATTAATATCGATAAAATTACTTATTCATCAAATTTTTATAATACTAAAGAATACAAGAATAAAAAAAATTACAAGTTTATTAAATGTGATATCAGAGACTCTTTATTTAAAAAAATACTTAAAAAATATAAACCTGTTTGCATATTTAATTTAGCTGCCGAAACACATGTCGATAGATCAATCGATAATCCAGAAAGTTTCATCCAAAGTAATATAGTTGGGGTGTATAAATTACTAGAAACATTTAAAGATTTTTCTAAAAAATATAAATCAAAACTAATTCATATTTCAACTGATGAAGTTTATGGTGATATTTTAAATGGTCGATCAAATGAAAATTACCCTTACAAACCAAGTTCTCCATATGCTGCTAGTAAAGCAGCATCTGATCATTTGGTTAGCTCTTATGTTAGAACATACAAAATACCAGCAATAGTAACAAATTGTTCAAATAATTATGGACCAAAACAACATCCTGAAAAATTAATTCCTAAATTGATCTATAATATAATAAATAACAAGCCACTTCCAATTTATGGTAAAGGAACAAATTCAAGAGAGTGGATTTATGTAAGAGATCACTGTGAAGCATTAATTAAAATTTTTCAAAAAGGAAAAATTGGTGAGTTTTACAACATTGGTTCGAATAAAAATCTTAATAATTTACAAGTTACTAGAGAATTACTAAGTGTTTCAAAGAAAAATATTAATCTGGGGAAAAATGTAAAAATCATATTTGTTAAAGATAGACCCGGACATGATATTAGATACGCACTAAATAGTAATAAAATAAAGAGGAAACTTAGATGGACCCCAAAAACTAATTTTAACAAAGGAATTAAAGAAACTTTTGACTGGTATAATAATAATAAAAATTATTATAAATCATTATCTGCAAAGGATATTACGAAAAGACTAGGATCAAATGATTAAAAAAGGAATTATATTAGCAGGCGGGATGGGTACTAGAATGAGTCCACTTACAAAGGCCGTGAACAAGCAACTTTTACCTATTTATGATAAGCCATTAATTTTTTATCCTTTATCAATTTTAATGTTAGCAAAGATAAAAGATATAATGATAATTGTTAACAAAGGTCAATTAGATCAATATAAAAAATTACTTCCTGATGGTAAAAAGCTAGGCATAAAAATTACATTTGCTGAACAAGAAAAACCAAAGGGATTACCTGATGCATTCATTTTAGGTAAAAAATTTATTAAAAATGATAATGTAGCATTAATATTGGGAGATAATTTTTTTTATGGTCAAAACTTATCTAATAAACTCATAAAATTTACCAAATTAAAAAATGGTGCTACGGTATTACTTCACTCTGTTAATACACCAGAGTTATATGGCGTAGCCAAAATAAATAAAAAAAATAAGATTATTGGAATTAAAGAAAAACCAAAGAAATTTTATTCTAAATTAGCAATCACTGGATTATATTTTTTTGATAACAGTGTTGTTAAATATGCTGAAACTTTAAAACCATCAAAAAGAAATGAAATAGAAATTACAGATTTACTAAATATTTATAGAAAAAAGAATAAGTTATCAGCAGATTTTATTGGTAGAGGTGGTGCTTGGCTCGATACTGGTTCTATTAGTGATTTTTATAAAACATCTGCGTTTGTTGAGGCGATAGAGAATAGACAAGGGCTTAAAATAGCATGTATAGAAGAGATTGCATTGAAAAATAAATGGATAGGTAAAAGAGAAATTAATTCATCTATAAAATTTTATGGAAAATGTAATTACTCAGAATATCTAAAAAAGCTTGTGTAGTAAATATAAGATGAAGAAGAAATTTAATTATCTTATTTTTGCACATTATCACTCAAAAGGCCTTATAAGAAAAGATATCTTAAAATTTTTTAATAAATTAAAATTTTTTTTTGATGGTATAATATTTGTAACAACAAAATTAAAAAATAAAGAAAAGACCAAATTTCCAAAATTTATAAAGATCATAAAGCGAAAAAATATTGGGTATGATTTTTATTCTTACAAGATAGGTTTAGAGTATTTTGCTAAAAAAATTGATTTAAAATCTGAAAATACAAATTTTTTTTTTGTAAACTCAAGTATATTATTTGTCGATAATAAAAGGTTATTAAATTTAATAAAATCAATAAAAATTAAAAATAATCACTTATGTGGGCTAACTAAATCATATGAACTAACAGAGCATATACAGTCATATTTCTTCTTTTTTTCATCCTCTCTATTTAATAACAAATATATTTTAGATTGGTGGAAAAATATTAAAGCTTATAATAAGAGACAAAAGGTCATCGACAAATATGAAATTGGTCTATCAGAACTGATGAAAGAACATGATATCAAACTTTTTTCTATTTTCAAAAAAAACCTCAACTTAAAAGCTACAAATATTTTTCAAAAGATAAAACAAAGATATAAAGAGATATTTTTCAAAAAAGTAAAATTATACAAGAAAAACCCTACAAATTATTTATGGAAAGATTTTTATCAAAAATTTGGTTTAATTAAAATTGAATTAATAAAATCAAATCCAAAAAAAATTGATATTTCTAAAGCTATAGAGATTTTAAAAAAAAAAAATATGGAAATTGAAGCTATTAATAATTAGCTAAATAATATTTTATAAACTAATTCATTGTTATTAATAAATAAAATTAATATAAACTCATTAAATGAAAATAATAAAAACAAAATTTAAAGATTTGTTAATTTTTCAATCTCAAAATCATTGTGATAACAGGGGTATTTTTAGAGAATTGATTTTAGAAAAACAATTAAAATCTAAATTGAAATTTTTTGTTGTATCTAAATCAAAAAAAAATGTGCTAAGAGGTTTACATTTCCAGTTAAATAAACCTCAAGGAAAATATCTTTCAGTTTTAAAAGGAACAATATTTGATGTAGCGGTAGATTGCAGACCTAAATCAAAAACATTTGGTAAACATTTTAAAATTATATTAAGTGATAAAAACTGCAAATCTATATATATACCACCTGGATTTGCTCACGGTTTTGTTGGAATGGATGATGAAAATATAGTTATGTATGGGTGTACTAATTATCGAGATAAAAAAAGTGAATCTGGTATTAAATGGAATGATCCATTTTTAAATATAAAATGGCCAATAAAAAAACCAATAATTTCAAAAAAAGATAAGATAAATAAATTATTTAACTTTTATTTTAATTAATATGAGCAATGTTCGGATTTATTGCCTGTGTCTTCACAATGAATTATTAGATAAAGTTAAAGAATTAAATTATATACCAGTTGGTTTAGGTAACAATAGTTTTTCAAAAGAATGGTTGTCTGATAATAATGGTGAAAATATATCTAATAAAAACTCATACTATGGAGAATATTCTTTTCATTACTGGTTTTGGAAAAATGAGTTAAACATAATGCCTGAAGACACTTGGGTAGGATTTTGTGCTTACAGAAGATTTTGGCAAAATGAAAATAATAAGATAACAAAAAAAATTAATTTAAAATCTACAGTCTTACGTGAAATACCAAGTGAATGGGAGGATTATGATGTAATACTGGGTGATAAAATTAAAATTGATGGGATCAAATGGATGAAAGTTTTAAAATATGGTAAAAAAGCATTGTTTAGAAATCCTGGCGCATTATTTAAAAAAGGTCAAAATATAAGATTCCAATTTGACATGTTTCATGGCTGTGGAGTTTTAGATCAAGCAATTAAGCTCTTAAATGACAAAGACAGAGATGGCTTCAGAGATTATGTAAAAAATGAAACATCCTACAATCAAGGCAATATGTTTATCTGTAAATCTAAAAAAATTATAAGTGAATACTATAAAACAATATTTGAATGGTTAGAACGATGTGAAAGAGTTTTTGGATTTGATCTTAAAGGATACGGAAATATAAGAATTTATGCTTTTTTAGCTGAAAGATTTCTTCCTTATTGGTTTAATAAAAATTCAAAAGTTAAAGAATGGCCTATTTTATTTCATGATTTAAAGAAAGAAAACTTAAAATGAAAAAAAAATTAGATTTTTTAGATTTAGGTCAACAACCTTTAGCAAATTATTATTTAGACAAAAAACAAATAAAAAAAAAAGAAAAGAAATATAGACTCATTGTGAGCTTTGACTCAGTAACAAAAATAGTTTCAATCAAAAAAACTTTTTCAAGTAAAATGATGTTTAACAACAAGTATCCTTATAGGTCATCTATGTCTAAAACAATGCAAACATCATTTAAAAATCTATCAGATAAAATTAAAAAAAAATTTAAACCTAAAAAAATCCTTGAAATTGGAAGTAATGATGGTTCATTTCTTAAAAATTTCAATAAAAATAAAACTATAGGCATTGAGCCTTGTGCAAATGTTGAAAAAATTACAAAGAAAATGAAATTTAATACTATTCCTGAATACTGGGGAAATAATTTAGCAAAAAAAATATTAAAAAAATTTAACCAAGTTGATTTAATCTATTCAGCTAATACTATTAGTCATATTAAAAATTTAGATGATGTTTTCAAATCAATTAATTTAATTCTTTCTAATGAAGGTGTTTTAATAATTGAAGATCCATCTTTACTTGAATGCTTAAAAAGAAATACTTACGATCAGTTTTATAATGAACACATTTATGTTTTTTCATTTATTTCTTTGGAAAATATACTTAAAAAATACAACCTTGAGATATTTAAAGTTGAAAACCTAGATATACATGGTGGATCTAATAGATATTTCATTAAAAAGAAAAAATCTAAAAGGAAAGTAGAAAGTTCTGTAAAAACTCAAAAAAGTAAAGAGCTTAAGTATGGATTGCATAAGAAAATAACTTTTATCAAATTTAGTGAAAGAGTAAAAGAATCTAAAAAAAAACTTATTTCAATTTTTAATAAATGCAAATCACAAAATAAAAAGATAATTGGGTATGGTGCTACGGCAAAATCAACAACAATTTTAAATTATTGCATGATTGATGGTTCAACCATAGATTATTTTCTAGATACTACTAAAGATAAACAAAATAAATACACTCCTGGAACAAAAATTATCATTAAGAAATATAATGGTTCTATTGATAAAAGTGTTGATATAGTTTTTTTGGGTGCTTGGAATTTTAAAAAAGAAATTTTTAAAAAAGAAAAAAAATTTATCAAATTAGGTGGAAAGTTTATTATACATACTCCTTATCCACGAATTATATAATGTTTAAAAAAAAAATTATATTTACTGGTGGAACGGGAAGATTTGGAACAACTTTAAAAAAAAGATACAATAAATCAAAATTTAATATTCTATTCCCTTCTAGTAAAATTCTAAATATTTTAAATGTTAATTCAATTAGAAGATATCTTATTGCAAATAAGCCTAAATATCTTATACATGCTGCAGCTTTATCAAGACCAATGAGTTTGCATGATAGCAATATATCAAAAAGTATTGATCTAAATATTATTGGCACTTCAAATATCACAAAAGTCTGTTCAGAACTAAATATTAAGTTGATTTTTATTTCTACTTCTTATGTATATCCTGGAGAAAAAGGAAATTACCAGGAGTGTGACCCAATTAAACCAATAAATAATTATGGTCTTTCAAAAATGGGAGGTGAAGCAGCAGTTCAAATGTATAAAAATTCTCTAATAATAAGAGCCTCGATGACAGAAAAACCATTTGTGCATAAAGAAGCTTTTAATGATTTCATTACAAATTTTATCTATCATGAGGATATTGTTGAGATAATACTTAAGACCATAGATCAAAAAGGTATTTTGAATGTAGGTGGAAAATCTCAAAGTGTGTATAATTTTGCGAAATCAAAAAACGTTAAAGCTAAAAAAATTTCAGCAAAAAAAGTTTTAGGAAAAAATGCAAAAATTAATGTAAGTATGAATTTAAGAAAAATTAGAAAAATCTTAAAATCTTAAAATTTAGATAGTTTAAGCAATATATTTACCTAGAAATTGTTTTAAATAAAAATAATTAACACTTTAATTAAGAGTATTATTTAATTGATATTTAATTAAATTTATTGTTTTTTTTTTATAAAGAACTAAGTAACTAATAATGAAAAAAATTTATTATGGTAAAGCTGTATATAATCATAAAGAAATAAATGCAGTATTAAAAGTATTAAAAAATGATGAGCTAACTTTAATAGACGGAAAAAAAGTAAAAAAATTAGAAAAAGTAGTATCTAATATTTTTGGAAAAAAATATGGATTAATGGTTAACTCTGGATCGTCAGCTAATTTATTAGCACTATCGTCATTTGGTTTTAAAAAAGGTTCTGAGATAATTACACCTAATCTAACCTTCTCTACAACAGTTGCTCCAATCTACCAACTTGGTCTAGTACCTCATTTTATTGGTGTAGAAGAAAACAAGTTTGTAGCAGACCCAATGCAGATAGAAAAATGTATTAATAAAAAAACTGTTGCTATTATGATTCCTAATCTTTTAGGAAACATAGCAAATTGGAAAAATATTCATGCAATAGCAAAAAAATATAGATTAAAAGTTATAGAAGACTCAGCTGATACAATTGGTTACAAATATCACGGCAAACATCTAGGTAAATATTCTGATATAGTTACAAATAGTTTTTATGCATCTCACATAATTAACGGTGCTGGAACAGGTGGAATAGTTTGTTTTAATAATAATGAACAATATCAAAAAGCTAAATTACTCCGTGGCTGGGGCAGATCATCAGCAACATTCAATGAGTCAGAAAGTATAGAAAAGAGATTTAATGTTAAAATATCAGGAATAGATTATGATGCAAAATATATTTTTTCAGAAATTGGTTATAATTTTTTACCATCTGAAATTTCAGCAGCATTTGCATTGGAACAAATAAAAAAACTAAAAAATAATATTAAGATTAGAAATAAAAATTTTGAATTTTTAAAAAAATTCTTTAGCAATTTTGATAAATTTTTTAAAATGCCAGAACAATATCAAGGAGTTATAACACCGTGGTTGGCATTTCCATTAGTAATTAAAAAAAATAAAATTTTTAATAGAAAACAGATGCAGATTTATTTTGAAAAAAATAATATTCAAACAAGAACAATTTTTACTGGCAATATACTAAGACAACCAATTATGAGCAAAAAGATTTATAAAAAAAATAAACAGTGTGATAAAGTTGCAGATGATGTGATGAAGAATGGTATTTTATTGGGTTGCCATCAGGGTATGAATACTAATGAACTAAAGTATATATGCAAAACTTTTAATAATTTTCTAAAAAACAAGATAAAATAAAATAAGAATATTGGTAGCGGGAAGTGGGATCGAACCACTGACCTCAGGCTTATGAGTCCTGCGCTCTAACCAACTGAGCTACCCCGCCATAAAATTTATGTTGATTTATAATGATTTAAATTTTTTGTGCAATCAAGTATTTATATTTAATTAAAAAAATTTTAAAATTTTATTTGATAAAAGAGTTAAAGACTCTTTTTCTAATTTTTTAGAATAATAATTAGAGAGTTGTAATCGATTTTTTTTAGTGTCTTTAATCCAGCCATATTTATAGGATTTTATATTTTTAATAATTTTTTTTGCAAAATCTCCTATTTCACCATTTTCAACTTTTGTAAAAATAGGTTTTTTCCAATATTCTGAACCTCCACCTCCTACATAACCAATAACTTTATTTCCAGAAAGAGCAGCTTCAATAGGTGGAATTCCCAACCCTTCGAAGTTAGAAAAAGACAAAAATATTTTAGAAATTGAAAGAGATTTAATTATTTTTTTTTCAGAAACATTTATCAAAGGTATAATTTTCCAATCTTTAGGCAATAAATTCTTTAAATAAAATAATAGTAAATTTGAATGATCTGGTAACTTTCTAGGCATGTAAGTTATTAAGTTTGATTTTTTCTTAATTTTAAATTTATTGCTATCTACTGATAAATTAACTTTGAAAATTTTTTTTCTAAAATTCGGAAACATGTTTTTTAAATAACTCACACTATATTTTGATGTGGTGATAATCAATTTAGCATCATTATAAGATTTTTTTAAATTCATGAAGTTATTTGTAGAGTTCATATGATAAAATCCTTGAACCAAAATAGCATAATTAATTCCTTTTTCAGCGAATTTAAGATCAGTTGCAAAGTGAGCCCAGATCTCTGGAATAATAATAAAATCATTTTTTTTATCGAAGTTAAAGTTGTGACTATTAAAAACTTTATTTTCGTACCAATCTTTTTTTGGCTTGAATTTTTTACTTATTTTCATTTTTTTTCCATCCCAACCAGAATGGGTTTTATCAAAAAATTTAATTTTTTTTGCTAATGATAATTCAAGTTTATATAAAAAATTTTTTTTTAAATGAACTATTTTTGAATTAATATCATTATTCAGATTATTTAAAATAAGGGAATGATTGTAAATTACTTTTGCACCCCCTGATGCTCCTTTCATTTCAGGCAGCAAATATATAATATTAACTTTTTTCATAAATTTTATTTATATAAAGATAAATTATATTAACTAATTTCCAAACATCAAAATGTAAGTAAACACTAGAATAGTAATTATAGTCGTTGATAAAATTATTTTTTTTTTTGATTCATTCTTATTTTCTTGTCTAACTCGATTTAATAGAATGTTTATATTAGTTGTTTTTATTTGATTATTTTCAATATGAAATTTTTGTTTTTTCTTAATTTGATAATCAATTTTACTTGATTGAGAATTTTTCATAAATTCATTTAATCACTTAATTGAAAAAAAATAAATTACTATTTACATATTTTTAAAATTTGTAAGTTTTAAAGGATTTAGTAGTATTTCTGCTTGAAATTTTTTCTTTTCAATTTCGATAAAAATTTCCATTTTATTTAATTCAATATTTGATAAGTGTGAGTTTATATAACCAAATGATAAACTTTTATTATAATTAAATGAATAATTACCTGATGTTGTTTTTCCAATAATTTTATTATTCAAATAAATTGGTTCCTCATGTAATAACAATGGATATCCAGGCTTACTACTCTTTAAGCAAAGCATAACAAATCTTTTATCTTGTTTTTGATTTTTAATTTTTAGTAATTGTTCTTTTCCAATAAAATCAAAAGGCTTTTTGTAACTAATTGCAAAATTTAAGCCTGCTTGGTATTGATTTTCTTCTGGTGAAATATCATGTCCCCAATGTAAAAAACCACTTTCCATTCTCATTGTATCCATTGCATGAGCACCACAATGAGAGAGTTTAAAATCTTCTCCT
>MDSV01074381.1_pt1 | contig 10843 bp, 9 predicted proteins | sample 810851 | NCBI WGS metagenome assembly MDSV01 (sample SAMN05326640, study PRJNA326480) | marine metagenome | isolation source: seawater | place: Atlantic Ocean: North East | collected 2012 | reverse complement strand
TCTTCAGGTCGAAGGACTCACTGGGTTCCTATGAAAAAACATCGATATGACTTAGAAAAAATGGCTAATAAGATAACAGATTATACAAAAATAATCTATATCGCTAATCCTGATAATCCAATGGGTACATATATTACAAAAAAAGAGTTTGATGAATTTTATTCATATATTCCAGAAAGAGTATTAATTATATTAGATGAAGCATACTTTGAATTTGCAAACAGTCTTTCTGATTATCCTGATTCAATGCACTATAGATACGATAATGTAATTACTCTGCGGAGCTTTTCTAAAGCATATGGTCTAGGTGGTGTGAGAATTGGATATGGTTTTGCTCACGAAGACCTTATAACAAATTTATTAAAAGTTAAAGTTCCTTTTGAACCTTCACTGCTAGCGCAGGTTGCAGGAGTGGCAGCTCTAGATGATAACAAATTTTTAATCGAAACAGTTAACTTAAACAAAAAAGGAATACAATATTTTATTGAAGAATTTGATAAATTAGGTATCAGACACATACCCTCAGCCACCAATTTTGTTACAACTATTTGGGAATTTGAAGAAATAGCTTCCCGAATCTCAAATACTCTACTAAAATATGGTATTATAGTAAGAGAACTTTCTTCATTTGGGTGGCCAAATTGTATTCGAATATCTGTAGGAACAGATTATGAAAATAAAACCTTCATAAAAACTCTAAAAAAAATATTGTGAAAAATCGATGTATTCAATAAAAGGTTTTAACCATTGTGAACTATATGTTGGCAATGCCAAACAGACCGCATACTTTTATAATAAAACAATGGGATTCAAAACTATTGCCTATCGTGGTCTTGAAACCGGTTCTAGAGATAGGGTTAGTTATGTTCTCAATCAAGGTAAGATTTTTTTAGTTGTTACATCACCACTAGAAATGAATACAAAAATAGGTAGCCATATTGACAAACATGGTGACGGAATAAAAGATGTTGCTTTTACGGTCAATGATGCTGAAGAAGCTTGGAAATTATCTTTGGAACGTGGTGCTAAAAGCGCAAAAAAACCAACTCAAATCAAAGATGAGGATGGTGAAGCAATCGTTTCTTCAATTCAAACATTTGGAGATACAGTTCACACATTTATCGAACGTAATAATTATAACGGGACTTTTTTACCTGGCTATAAGGAGAAAAAATCAAATCTTGATTCAGAATTAATTGGCTTAATTCATATAGACCATGTAGTTGGAAATCAGGCAGAGGGCGAGATGCAACCTGTCTGTGATTTTTATGAAAAAGTTTTCGGATGGCATCGATTTTGGACAGTTGATGATAATGATATTACTACAGAATACTCCTCCCTGCGTTCGATAGTTATGGCAAATGAAAATGAAATAATAAAAATGCCCATAAATGAACCTGCTGATGGTATAAAAAAATCCCAAATACAAGAGTTTATTGATTATTATTCAGCCGCAGGTATTCAGCACTTAGCTTTGTCAACAAAGGATATCATTACTTCTGTTGAAATAATGAGAAAGAATGGAGTTGAATTTCTACCAACTCCAGATTCCTATTACGATAACCTCACTAGTAGAGTTGGAGAAATAAACGAGGATATCGATAAATTAAAAGAATTGGGTATCCTGGTAGATAATGATGAAAATGGTTATATGCTGCAAATATTTACTAAACCATTGCAAGATAGACCTACGCTTTTTTTTGAAATAATACAAAGAAAGGGGTCAAACAGTTTTGGAAAAGGTAATTTCAAAGCACTATTTCAATCAATAGAAAGAGAACAAGAAAAAAGAGGGAATCTTTAAATGAAACTCGCCACCTACAAATATAAAGGAGAACAAACACCAAGGTTTGGTTTTAAAAAGTTTAATCATATTATTGATATCAAGAACTGTGCAAAATGGTTAGATGAAAAACATGGGGATGCTTCTGCAATAGAAATTCCATCATCGTTAAAATTGGCACTTCATAACTGGAAATTAAATTTTGAAAAGATAAAGAGACTAGAAGCTTCTGTATCTAATGATAATCTTTATGAAAAGACTGAAAACGGAAAACATATTGCTAAACTAGAATCAGAGATAGAGCTAATGGCTCCAGTACCAAACCCTCAGTCTTTTAGAGACTTTTATGCTTTTGAACAGCATGTTCGTTCTGCCAGGAAACTTCGTGGTCTTGAAATGCATCCAGATTGGTTTAAAATCCCTATATTTTACTTTTCTAATCCAGTTGCTATTTTTGGACATCAATCAAATATTTCATATCCAACTGGAACAAAAGAATTAGATTTTGAACTTGAGTTTGCAATAATAATTGCAAATGGTGGTTCTAATATTTCTGCTGCAAATGCAGGCGATTATATAGCAGGTTATACCATATGTAATGATTGGTCAGCAAGAGATCTTCAGAGAGAGGAGATGGCAATGAGTCTTGGACCAGCAAAGGGAAAAGATTTTGCAACCAGCTTTGGCCCGTATATGGTAACTCCAGATGAACTTGAAAACTCAATGGATAAAAATAATAAATTGCACCTTCGCATGACATGCCATATAAACGGTGAATTAATTTCCGATGGTAATACAAATGATTTATATCATCCATTTGAAAAAATGATAGAACGCGCTTCAATGAATACAGAACTAAAATCAGGTGATTATTTGGGCTCAGGAACTGTTGGTACAGGTTGTATTCTCGAACTAAGACCTGAGAATACTAATGGGTGGATTAAAAAAGGAGATATTATCAGACTTGAAGTAGAACATCTCGGTGTTTTAGAAAATAAAATAGTATAATCAACCATGCCATTTTATCAAAAACAAGGTGAAATACCTTTTAAAAAACACACTCAGTTTAGAAGTAAAAAAGGTGAACTAATTTGGGAAGAGTTAGTTAGCCGTGGAGGGTTCAGTAGTATCTACTCTAATATTTATCATATAAACCCTCCGACCTCTATCAAAACTATAGGTGAAATAGATAATTATGAATTACTTCCAGTAAATGATAAACATAAACCTTTGCATCTTGATTCATCAAAAATAAAATCCAAAGGTGATTGTATTTCTGCAAGAGTACCACTTTTTTATAATAATGATCTCATTATATCAAAAGCACATGTTAATCATTCAATGGATCTACTTTATCGCAATGGATACGCTGATGAAATTCTTTTTATACATGAAGGGAGTGGATATTTTCAATCAAATTTTGGTGATATTGATATAAATGAAGGTGATTATATTGTAATCCCTAGAGGTGTAATTTGGAAAATGGTAGTTAAAAATAAATTAAAAATACTTTTTATTGAATCCAAAGCTCCAATTGAAACACCTGAACGTTATAGAAATAATTTTGGACAGCTATTAGAGCATGCACCATTTTCTGAGCGTGACATTACCACACCAAAACTTGTTTCACCAATCGAAAATAAATCAATCGATGTTATAGTCAAGCTATCTAACGGTTTTCAAACATATACATATCAACACCACCCATTTGATGTTTTAGGATGGGACGGTTATTACTTTCCATATTCATTCAATATAAATAATTTTATGCCAATAACAGGAAAAATTCACCAGCCTCCGCCAGTACATCAAACCTTTCAAAGCAAAGGCTTCGTTATCTGCTCTTTTGTTCCTCGATTATTTGACTATCACCCCGATTCAATACCTGCTCCATACGCCCACAGCAATGTTGATTCAGATGAAGTAATTTATTATGTTGATGGCGAGTTTATGAGTCGAAAAGGAATTAAAAAGGAATCTTTTACCTACCACCCGATGGGGCTTCCACATGGGCCACAGCCTGGTAAAATAGAAGAATCCATAGGCAAAAAAGAAACAAATGAATTTGCGGTTATGATTGATACATTTGAAAAATTGAATCTTACAAAGTCAGCGATACAGATCTCTGATGAAAATTATCCATTCTCATGGTTTATTAAATGAAATTTGACCCTGGCGATTTGTCCTTTACTGATGTACATAAATTGATGATCGGGTCTATAGTTCCTCGTCCAATCGCGTTTGTATCAACTATATCAAAAGATGGGAAAAATAATATTGCACCATTTTCTTACTTTAATGGAGTATGCTCAAAGCCTCCAACTATTATGTTTGCTCCAGCTAGACGTGGATGGGATGGTAAAGAAAAAGACACACTAGTCAATATAAGAGATAATAAACAATTTGTAGTAAATATTGTTTCTGAAAGTATCGTAGAACAAATGGTGATGTGCGCTACTGATTTTGATCCAAATGTAGATGAATTTGATATATCTGGACTAAATGCTCAAACATCCAAAAAGGTTTTGCCTCCAAGATTGAAAGAATCCAAAGTAAGTTTTGAATGCGAACTAAACCAAATCGTTGAGATAGGTGATAAAAATCCGGGAAGTGGTTTTATTGTAATTGGAACGGTAGTACTCTTTCATATTGACGATTCTATTTATGAAAATGGTCATATTCGACTAGATAAACTTGAACCAATTGGTAGACTCGCTGGTAATTGGTATACAAGACCAAATGATAATTTTGAAATTATTCGAAAAATAAAACCCAAATAATAAATTACCCTTTGAATAGATTGTTATATAACGTCTGCTATCTATTCTATAACAATATCTATATTTTTACCCGTGAATACAAAGCTAGAAAAAAAGATATATAATGCGCAGTGTATAGGAAATGTTGAACCTATCGAATATATGACACCATATCCTTCAATGAGATCCCTTGTTGAAGGACAAACTATTAAATTTTCCGATCAGCTTATTATACAGGAAAAAAATATTACCAATCGAAGATTTTTTTGCTATATCCAACAAACAAGTAATTGGTTAGAAAGCTTAGGTTTAAAACCAAAAGATAGAATAATTATGCCAAATCTTAAATATCCTCAATCAGAGATTCTGTTATATGGGATATGGAATATAGGTGCCTCTGTAGTTTTACCTGCAAAAATAAATTTTGACGAAATTAAGAAAAAATCTGATGCCAAAGACCTAATCACTTCTACCACAAATCTATTTAATAAAATAAAAAAATATTCAAAAAGTTTTGAGCCAAAATACAAACCTTTACTTTATGATGAAGCAGTACTGTCTTTTGAGAAGAGCCATGGTATCAGGTTGTCTCACTACAATCTATTAATAAATGCTAGTGGAATACAAAAAGCGATTGGAATAAAAAGCCGAACTCACATTCACTGTGATGTTTTATACGGTACAACATACTGGGTGGTGTTTAAAGCCATACTTCCAATATACTGCGGATGCGTCTATGATAGTATAGAACCAGATTTAACTATTGGATTATCAGGGAATGACTATAACATTAGATTAGATTTAAAAAAGATAGATATGTTCAATGAAAATGATATTGCTATATGTATAGAAAACTCTGCCGCACTATCAATCGGTAAAAAACCTATACACTTAACGGAATATAGCCTTGGTTCTGACTCTATAAAAATCAAAGGACATTCTGTAATGTTAGGATATCTGGATGCTTCAATTAATGAGAAATCTTTTATAGGTAATAGCTTGAATATATCTTTTTAAACTATGTTTGATAGAACTTGTGCAGCATGTTCTTTTGGTTTAACCTTCTTATAAACCTTCTCAATTACGCCATCTTCATCAATCAAATAAGAGACACGATAGATACCCTCGTACTCTTTACCCATGAATTTTTTTGGACCAAATGCGCCGTAAGCTTTTATAGTTATTTTTTCTGGATCGGAGAGCAATAAAAAGGGGAAATTCTGTTTATCACAAAAGTTTTTTTGAGCTTTGCTTGAGTCTCCACTTATTCCAATTATTTCTGTATTTTTCTCTTGAAAATTTTTGTACTCATCCCGGAGTACTTGACCTTCAATTGTTCAACCTGGAGTACTAGCTTTAGGAAAAAACCAAACTAGTACTTTTTTTCCTTTAAAATCGCCTAAGGTTACTGGATTACCATTTTGGTCATACAACTGAAAATCTGGTGCTTTATTGCCTTCTGATAACATTAATATCTCCAATTCAATATTATAATAAAACTTTTGACCATTTTATACGGTCATCTTTTGAAAATAGCATACTGTAGACTGCTGAAATTCCTTCTTTTTGGCCATTCCAAACAAGGGTTTTAAATGCTTTATCATATTCAACCCACTTAAAATCACAATGCTCTTTTGAAAGTATAACTTTTTCCTCGCGAACCTCAATCCCAAAAACAGGAACTAGATTAATTCTATCTCCATGAGTCTCGTAAAACCTACTAACATGATCTGCTACAAACATTCTAAAAGGTTCTAAGCCTGTCTCTTCTTTTAATTCACGAACCGCGGCCTCTGTAGCAGTTTCACCTGGTTCTATCTTACCCGCAACTCCTTGCCAGAGGTGTTCATAGATTTTAGTCTCTGCGCGTTTTAATAGTAGAAAATTGATACCATCATTCGTTTTTCTAAATACGTAAGCATCTATTACTCTAGAAATAATTTGAGACATTACATCCCTTTATTCTGATACATTTTATTTAGCGTTAATTTCGCCCAATTTTCAAATGTATTATTTTCAATATTCTTTCTTATTTCAGTAATTAAATCATTATAGAAAACCAGATTAAGTGTTGAGGCGATTCTTAAACCAAGAATCTCTTTTATACTAAATAAATGCCTAATATAGGCACGCGAAAAAGAATGACCCCAAGGATGAGAACTAAGAATATCAATTGGATTATGGTCATTTTTAAATTTTTCATTTTTAATATTGATAACCCCATTTGATGTAAAAATATGACCATTTCTTCCATTCCGAGTTGGCATAACGCAGTCAAACATATCAACACCTCTTTTTATAGATTCAATTAGGTCAGATGGCCTACCTACACCCATCAAATAGCGAGGCTGGTCTTCTGGAAGCAATGTATCACATAATTCTATAGTATCTAACATCGCATTCTTTTCCTCACCAACTGCAAGTCCACCAATAGCCATTCCACATGATGATTCACCAACTAATTGTTCAATACTCATTTTTCTAAGGTTTTTATCAACACCACCCTGGACTATAGGAAATATTATTTGTTCATGGTCATAATACTCTGGATTCTGTCTTAGCCATGATGAGCAACGCAACATCCAGTTTGTTGTCCTTTTAACAGAATTTTTCAGAGTCTCATAATCTGAATTTCCTGGTGGACAATCATCAAATGCCATTATTATATCAGATCCTAACGCTCTCTGAATTTCCATAGATTTTTCTGGAGTGAACATATGTCTGCTACCATCTAAATGTGATTTGAATTCAACTCCATCATCTGATATTTTATTTAATTTAGAAAGAGAAAAAACCTGAAAACCACCACTGTCTGTTAAAATTGGTCTTTGCCAAGATATAAATTTATGTAAACCTCTAGCTTCTTTAATAATTTTAGTACCAGGCCTCAAATATAAATGATATGTATTCCCAAGAATTATTTTAAAATCAATTTTTTCAAGTTCATCAGGGCTCATTGTTTTCACAGAGCCTGCTGTACCTACAGGCATGAATACTGGGGTTTCTATGTCGCCATGATTAGTTTCTAAAATCCCTAGTCGGGCTCTGGAATTTGGGTTAATCTTATTTATTGTAAATTTCAAAAAAGACTAAAATAATAATTTAAATGCATCCTTGACATGGTCAACTGGTTTCAATTTCATACCTAAACTTAATTTATCTATATTTTTATTGATGCTTGAAGATGGAACTAGTGCAACTTGAAACCCTAGGGACTTTGCTTCACTTAATCGATGTCTAATACGATTTATTGAACGTACTTCTCCTGCTAAGCCAACTTCCCCACATAATACAATACTCTTATCTACAGTTTTATCCATTATACTTGAAGCGATTGAAGAAATAATTGCTAAGTCTAGAGCTGGATCATCGATTTTAAGTCCGCCTACCAAATTAATAAAAACATCTTTATTGCCCATAGGAAGACCCATTCTTTTTTCTAATACAGCAATTAACATATTCAATCTTTTATAATCAAAACCATTTGAATTGCGCTGAGGTGTACCATAATTAGCATTAGTAACTAAAGCCTGCACCTCTACAAGAATCGGGCGAGTTCCTTCAAGCGAAGGGTATATAGTTGTACCAGCAATATCTGTACTACGTTCTGCTAAAAACATTTCAGAAGGATTTTTGATTTCTTCAAGGCCTTTCTCACTCATTTGAAATATTCCCACTTCATGAGTTGCACCAAATCTATTCTTCTCTGATCTCAACATACGATGATTATATCTATCATCTCCCTCCATATAAAGTACCGTATCTACCATATGTTCGAGCATCTTAGGTCCAGCAATTGTACCTTCCTTAGTGACATGCCCAACTATTAATATCGATACATTTTTTTGTTTGGCTTGTTCTAATAATTTTTGTCCACAATCACGAATCTGACTTGGTGATCCAGGCAATGAATCAAGCTCTGAATTCATAATAGTCTGAATAGAATCAATAATCAAAATTTCAGGATCAACGCGTTCTAGATGGAAAAATATTCCCTCTAAATCATTCTCCCCAGAAAGAAATAAATTTTTTGGTGATATGTTTAACCTTTTTGCCCTTAGAGCGACTTGTTGCTCGCTCTCTTCTGCAGATATGTAAAGAGATTTCTTTTGTAATCCAGAACAAATATGTAAAGCTAATGTTGACTTTCCAACACCGGGGTTACCCCCTAAAAGAATCAATGATCCGGGCAGTAGTCCCCCTCCAAGCACTCTATCGACCTCATTTAAACCAGTACTCGATCGTACCCCAGGATCCGCATTTAGAATTTCATTTAAAGAGCTTGATTCTCTTTTATTCAGTTTTATTTTTTTACTTTTATACTTTTTAAACTCTGATAGAGAGCCCCATTCTTTGCATGAAGGACACTGACCATTCCATTTTGCAAAATCATCTCCACAGGCATTACATAAATATGCTATTTTATTATTTTTTACTGCCATAATTATAATATACTGTTATATAAATAAGTTACAGAAAGGATACTTACCAGTCAGGACCCAAAGAAAAATACCATTGAGGTTTGGAGTATCCATTTGGATTTTTATCCCAGGCCATTTCTATTTTTAATAAAAAATACCCGAGATTTATCTTTGTCCCAAGTCCAGCTGTTGTAACCCATGGAGAATAATTCCCTAGATCATTTGATCCATACCTATCTGGCCAAGTTCTTGTATTAAACTCTTTAGGACTATTCCAGGTAGCACCAATATCCATAAAGGCATGGCCCCGAATATTGCCAAAAATCATTTTTAAAGGAAAACCCAGAGCAAGATAATTTATAAATGGAAACCTGATTTCTAAATTAAATAAAGAAGCATTATTACCAAACCTTTCTCCAAAACGCGCACCTCTTAGAGGCCAAGCATATTCTGTAAAATAGACATCATGAATAAGCGTTGCGTTTGAAGTATCTAATATTACTTCCCTAAAATTACTATTATCTTTTACCCCATTTGTTTCACCACCTCCTCCTAAGAGGTAAGGTACCCCCCCAAGGAAGAAATTTTGTTTATCATTTCCAAGACTCTTACCTAAAAATGCACGAACAGCAAATGTATAATTTTTCCCAATTCTCCAGTATTTTCTTATATCAGATTTTACTGTTTGAAATTCTAAATTATTAGAACCATAACCAGGACTAGCAGTAATTGTTGTATTTTGTCTGAACCCATCTACTGGACCAGTAAAACCAAAAACTGAATTATCATATACCCAACTTAGTCTTGGTAGAATGGTGGAATACGTTGACGAATATGTTTGTGAGTATTCAGCTTGACCAAAATTATTTAGACCCTGCTCTAATATAGAATAATTTATATTGTGCCATGAAAAACCATAATCAAGCCTTTGAAAACGACTAAATGGTTGCGATACTGTACCTTGTAATCCGTAGTGCCTTAAGCGACCAATTGACCAATAATCAACCGAAAAAAAGTTTGCATTTTGAAATGCAGTAAAATAATAATCCATCTTATTTTTTAAATAGCCATATTGGAAGAAGTAATCACTGTTTTCAAGAGTTAGCACCATTTCAGTCCCAAAAGCTATTTGGTGATCACCCAATATATCACTGAAAGCAAAGTATGTCATTCCGCTTGTGCCAAATACATTGCTTATCTGGAGATTGCCACTAACTAAGTCTAGAGTAAATCTTGTTTTATATGTTTTTGGAATGTACTGACCATCCACTTTAGCAGAGTCTAAAGAAATAAGCTCCTCTGCAGTATCAGCATCATCAATTACTGAATTATAATGCTGATATCCACCAGCAAAAATCCAGTTAGAATAGTTTCCCTCTTCAATTCTATCATCTTTTACGATTGACTTATGTTTCCTTAGATCTGTAATTATATTATTTACAGACTCCTCTTCCTTGTTGAGAATGAATTGAGTGGGCTCTACTGATTTCTTTTTTAATTTTAGAGGGTTAGCCAAACTATATAAATCCCAACCTATTCCTGAATAACCAGCAAAAATTAAAGTTTTATCATCTTTGCTTATTGTTGGTTGCTGAAGACCGGTTAGGACATTTGTGATTGGATATGGCTGCACTAGGTGTGCTTCAGATTTAGAAAAATCGTCTAGTGGGTGTACAAAAAGATTCCACACACCATTATAATCAGCAGTATAAAATAAAGAATTACTAGTATTTGCCCAAACAGGATGAGATTCATTGTGTTTAGTATTTGTAACTCTTCTTATTTCTTTGCTATTGCTGTTAACTATATATATGTCTGTTTGGCCATAATCATGGTTGAACATAGAATTTTCATAATCCCCTTTTACATTATCTCCTCTA
>MDSV01146826.1_pt1 | contig 10844 bp, 5 predicted proteins | sample 810851 | NCBI WGS metagenome assembly MDSV01 (sample SAMN05326640, study PRJNA326480) | marine metagenome | isolation source: seawater | place: Atlantic Ocean: North East | collected 2012 | reverse complement strand
GAGTAAAAAACTTAGATATATAGGCAATTATTACAAAAAAAAACTTTATATCGTTTTTCTTCCAGGATTCATGTCTGATCTGGAAGGAAAAAAACCTCAATCATTCAAACGATATGCTATTAAAAACAAATTAGGTTTTTTAGGAATAGAATACTCAGGACATGGAAAATCATCAGGAGAATTTACCGAAGGTAATATTAGTATTTGGAGTAAAGATGCTAAAAATTTAATTAAAAAGATAGTTAAAACAAATAACTTTGTACTCATTGGGTCTAGTATGGGGGCTTGGATTGCCATGAATCAATTTAAATACTTTAAAAAGCAAATCAAAGGATTCTTGGGTATTGGGTCTGCTCCAGAATTTTTATCAAGATTAATGTGGAACAAGTTTCCAAAAAAAATTAAAAATGAAATTATTACAAAAGGTATTAGTGTGATTGAAAAAGATTCTTACAAATATCCTATTACTTATCAATTAATAAAAGACGGAAGAAAAAATAAAGTATTATCAAAAAAAATAAAGTCTAGTATTCAGCTTACTATGATTCATGGTCAAAAAGATGAAGTAGTGCCGATAGGATTTTCAAAAAAAGTTTTGAATATTTTTGTGGGAGCTAAAAAAAAACTTTTGGTTATTAAAAATGGAGACCACAGTCTATCTAATGAAAAATTTTTAAAAAAAATTATCAAAGAATTAAATAGAATTATTATAAATATTATTTAACCCTTCTATATAAGTTGGGTATTTTAGCTCATATTTGAAAAATTTTTTCATTTTTTTATTACTTATCTTTTTTGAATCTTTATAAAAATTTCTTAACATTTCATTTTCTAGTTGATCAACTTCTATAGTTTTTGGTTTATCAACTCCTAGTAACTTGGTGCCGTAATTAATTACTTCTTCCATACTAGCTGGTTTGTCATCTGAAATATTATAAATTTCTCCTTTTTGAAAAATTTCTAAAGACTTAAACAAAACATTAGCTATATCTTCGAGATGAATTCTTGAGAAAAATTGGTTTTTCTTATTTACAATTTTAACTTCTTTAGTTTTTAGCCTCTTTAAAATATTAGATTGATTAGAGTAAATGCCTGACAATCTAAAAATTTGTAGTTGCAAATTATATTTTTTAGATATTTCAATCCATAATTTTTCAGCTTTAAGTCTTTCTATTCCATTTTTGGAACCAGGTTTAGTTTCGCTATTTTCATCAACCCATTGTCCGTTATGATTACCATATACGCTTGTAGCAGAAAGATAAGTTATCCATTTAATTCTTTCATTATTTAATTTTTCTTTAAAATTTTTGATAACAATATCTGTGCCATCAATAGGTGGAATAGAAACTAATATATGGTCTGATCTTTCTAAATTTACTAATAAATTCTTATCAAATCTTTTTTCATCAAAATAAAAATTTTTATAATAAATATCTTCTAAGTTTTCATCTCTCGTTTCTTTCCTAGATGTTGTGCATAATTCAAATTTTATATTTTGAGATTTAAGTTTTTTAATAAAATTTTTTGCTACTTGACCAAAACCAAAACTAAAAATTTTTATTCCAGTCATTTTAAACCCAACAAATCAATTGACCACTTTGCGTTTGTATAGATCTTTTTATATTGAACTTTGTTTCTTGAATTGCATGCTTAACTCCCTCTTGATTTATAAAATTATAATCATCAAAAAGTATAATTGCATAGGGAGTAAGTCTTGGTTTGATAAAATTAATTGCCTCAACAGTAGGCTTAAACAGATCAAAATCAAAATGGACAAATGAAAACTTTATATTTTTTATTAAGTCTAGATCACTTTTAGAAATATTATTTGGCCAATGGCATTTAATTATCTTCAATTCTGAATTTTTCTCTTTTAAATTTTGATTAATATTTTTTTCTAATTCTTCTTCATTGAAATCTCTAAATCTTGTTTCTTTTGTAAATGGTTTATAAAAGCCTTTATAATGGGGATCATAATCTGTTACGTTTTCTTTTATATCTCTAGCAAATTTTCCAAAACTATCTAATGCAAAAATTTTTGTGTTAGGTTTAATGAAATTACTTATTGTTGTTAATGTTCCTCCGCGATCTACCCCAAATTCAATAACGTTAGTATCTTGATTTTCAAAAACTGAATTATAAATTTTTATTAATTGGTAGACTGTAAAGTTTCTTTCTTTATCTTGTGAAGAATTTGGTTTTATTTTTTTCCAATTTTTTAAAAATTCTTCCGGGTAATCTATTACAACACTTAAAAAATATTTTCTCAAAAACCAAAAAAAATCAGATATAATCATTACTATTTTCATTTGCATATTTTCTGAAAATAGCCTTCCAATAATTGATCTTATTTGTTTAAACATAAATTTATTTTATTTTATAAATTTCCCAGTGCTTGTACTTTTCAAAAGGTGTGTAATTTCTTTTTATGTAATTATCAACTAAATATAATCTTTGTTTATTACTATCATGATAAATATCAATTTCTGATTTGTAGATAATAAAATTGGGGGTTTTTTCCTTAATATCTTCTATTAGCTCTTTTTGTATTATTTCAGGAGTTGACGTATACCTTAGATAATATTTAGAGCATGTAGGTTTCTTTAAAAAATATGACAAAGCTGCCTCGTTAGTAAAAACCATCACACATTTTTCATTTTTAATTAAATTTTTGTAATATTTTAAAAAATTTTTGTAATCATTGCTTAAATAGCTTTCATCTTTTATTTGAACTAAATTATTTATTGAGTTTTTAAATTTTAAAACATTTAAAATATTTTTACTTTCATATTTCTTTTCTAAAAAACTTATTATTAAGGAAAGTAGTAATAAAAATATTATAGATAATTTTATTTTTTTTATATTATTAAAAAATTTAAAAAATTGTTTATTTTTAAATATAGAATAAAAAACCAGAGAAAAAAATGGTATATATAAAAATCCTTGGGCTATTCTGATATGCGAGCTATCAGATCTGCTTAAACCATATCTGAAAAAGATAATACTAGCCAAATACAAAAACATAATTGATATTAAAAAACATAAATTTTTCTTATTTATATCTTTAATCAAAAAAATAATCATGAGTCCGGTAAATAAAAATATTAATAAAGCCCTGGTTGACCTTGCGTCTTTGGATAAGAAAGGAGTTGGATAGATTAACCCGTGTATATACTCCAATGTAGAAATTATAAGAAAATTATTTTTCCAATAGGCGTTTATTTCATCAGAAGGAAATAAATTATAAATTAAAAGCCATCCTGCGAATATCGATGCTAATGTTGAAAAAACATATTTAAATTCAAAGCGTAAAATTAAGAAAATTAGAAATATCGAAATTAAAAAATTTATAAATATACCAATATCAATATACCAAAACATAGATATGCTGGAAGAAAAACCTATTATAATAGAATAAATAAATTTATTCTTTTTTTCTGACAAAAATTTAAGAGAAATATAAATAAACAGTAACAACAAAAAACTTCTTATGAAAAAAACTGGATCTCCATATCCGGTAAAAGATAATAATACTAAAGATAAAAGCAAAAAATAAACTGGTCTCAATTCCTCTTTTAGATCAATTATCGAGCTAATTTTTTTAGAAATTAACAGCAGTAGAATCTTATTAAATAATATTATTAGAACGTGTAAAAATCTTGTTGATCCAATGCTTTCAAGGCCTAAAAATTTCCAAAGAAAAAAAGGGTGAAAATTACCAAAAAAGCCTCGTCCAATATAAGATGAGAGCCAAAATTCATTTTGAAATTTAGAATTTTGCGACGCACCTAACCAGAGACCTTCATGAAAAATATCTACCTCAAAACTAAATTTTGTAAAATCTAAATAAAAAAACTCAAAAAATGTTATTAGCAAAAATAAATAAAAGACAAACTCTAATTTTTTATCTTTATAATTATCATCTTGAATTTTATAATATATGATTTGTTTACAATTTTGATAGAATACTTTTTCTTTTACTTGAAAATAAATAATTAAACTTAAAAATGGTATTATTAAAAAAACTAAAAATCTAAGAGTATCATTTAAAGGGTTATGTAAGTTTTCTAAATAACTATCTCCTAAAATTTTTTTATCTAAATTATAAGGAAGATTGATATGCTCCCAAATAAAAGTTGCTATTACGACTGACAAAATAATTAATAAAAAAGGTAAAATATTTTTTTTCAAAAAATTAACTGATTTTCCTGTTCATTTTAAGAGTTATTGGGTTATCCAACTTATCTAGCATTTCTATTGGACAAACTTGCTTAAAATTTTTTAATTCTTCATCAAAATTATTCACTAATCTTTTAGTAATTAAAGAATTCGTTTCAAGCAAATGATTGTTCAGAAGATTGTATAAGTATTTTTTCCAATATTCAGTTTCTGGGATTTGCCATACTACTGAAGTTGGGTTTACATATTTTTCAAATTCATTATTTAAATCATAAATAAAAGCCATCCCACCTGTCATGCCCGCTGCAAAATTATCTCCTACTTTACCAGTAATAACGACACAACCCCCGGTCATATATTCACATCCGTGGGCTCCACATCCTTCGACTACAGCTGTACTTCCAGAGTTTCTAACAGCAAATCTCTCGCCTGCTTGCCCTGATGCATATAATTTTCCTGAAGTAGCTCCATATAAAACTGTATTTCCTATAATAGTATTTTCGTTTGAGATTAATTTGCTTTTAGAAGATGGGTAAACAACTATCTTTCCCCCCGAAAGTCCTTTTCCTACGTAATCATTGCAATCTCCTTCAACAATTAATTTTACTCCTTTTGTAAGAAATGCTCCTAAAGATTGTCCAGCCGAACCTTTTAATTTTATGCTTATAGTATCCTCTTTGAGCTTTTTGTCTCCAAATTTTTTATAAATATAATGTGATAATCTTGTGCCAACTGATCTATATGTATTTTTAGTATCATACTCATAATAATTTTTATCTTTCTCATTAACTTTATCTTTAATGTCTGACCAAATTTTTTCATCCAAAGTATCTGGAACTTTATTAATTATCTTTTGTTCGCAATATCTGGGATTTTTACCTGGGTCAGCTTGTACTAATAGAGGATTTAAATCTAAATCATCCAAATTAGGGGCGCCTTTGTTTACTTGTGATAACAAATCTGTTCTTCCAATAATTTCGTTAATTGATTTATAGCCGATTGAAGCAAGTATCTCTCTTACTTCGGTTGCTACAAAAGTAAAAAGGTTAACGACTTTTTCAGCAGTACCATTAAATTTTTCTCTTAAAGCTTTATCCTGACTACAAACTCCTACTGGACAAGTATTAGAATGACATTGGCGTACCATAATACAACCCATGGCTACTAAAGATGCTGTACCCATCCCATATTCTTCAGCACCCATCATTGCTGCCATGATTATATCTCTACCAGTTTTTAGTCCTCCGTCAGTTCTAAGTGTAACCTTATGTCTTAAATTATTTAATGTTAATATTTGGTTAGCTTCTGTCAGGCCCATTTCCCATGGAATACCAGCATACTTGATGCTTGTTTGAGGACTTGCTCCAGTTCCTCCAGAATGTCCAGATATTAAAATAATATCAGCTTTTGCTTTAGCAACTCCTGCAGCTATAGTTCCGATTCCTGTTGAGGCAACTAATTTTACTCCTACTCTTGCATTGGGATTAATTTGTTTTAGGTCATAAATAAGCTGGGCTAAATCCTCAATAGAATAAATATCGTGATGTGGTGGAGGGGAAATCAAAGTTACTCCTGGTGTAGAGTGTCTCAATTTGGCAATTTCGTTATTAACTTTAAATCCAGGTAATTGTCCTCCTTCGCCAGGTTTTGCACCCTGCGCCATTTTAATTTCAATTTCATTAGCATTATTTAAATAATCAACTGTGACACCAAATCTTGCAGATGCGATTTGTTTTACTCTTGAGTTTGCAGAGTCACCGTTTGATAAAATTTTAAATCGTTTTGCGTCTTCTCCACCCTCACCACTACAAGATGCTCCTTTAATTCTGTTCATACCAATAGCTAGGGTCTCATGAGCTTCAGCTGAAAGAGCACCATGGGACATACTTCCGCTTCCAAATCTTTTTAAGATATCTTCAATAGGCTCAACCTCGTTAATATTAATAGGATCTCTTTTTTTTATTATTTGTAATAAATCTCTTATATTGATAGGAGGAAGGCTATGAATTCCTGCAGAATATCTCATATATTGATCATAAGATTTATTTCCAACTGCAGACTGTAGTAAATGTATTAGATTACCCTGATGTTGATGATCTTCTCCACTTTTTCTATATCTGTAGAGCCCTCCAATTGGTAGAGTATAAGCTGTTGTTCTCTGAAATTTAGCATGTAATTCTTTTATTTTTTTTTCTATACCTATAATTCCTATACCAGAGATTCTAGAAGACATTCCTGGAAAATAATCAGATACTATCGCTCGACTTAATCCTACTGCTTCAAAATTGCACCCGCCCCTATAAGAACTAATAACTGAAATACCCATTTTTGACATTATTTTTAAGAGACCAGCATCAATAGATTTTTTAAATTTTTGAACACAACTTTCGAAATCTAATTTTCCAAACAATTTTTTTTCAAATCTCTGATGAATAGAGTCTATTGCTAAATATGGATTAATAGTAGTAGCCCCAACACCAATTAACACTGCGAAAGAATGCGTATCTAGGGAGTCTGCACTTTCTACGTTTAATGAACAATATCCTCTAAGGCCAAGTTTAACTAAATAAGAGTGAACAGCCCCAACTGCTAAGATTGTGGGTATACTTGCTTTTTCAGCAGAAATATTTTTATCAGATAAAATAATAGTTGTACTACCCTGTCTAACAGCTGTTTCACACTCTTCTTTGATATTTTCTATTCTATCTTTCAAAGATGAACTAATTTCAAACGTACAATCAATAACTTTGATTTTTTTTGAAAAGATCTTTTTAAATTTTTTAAATTGAGAGTTTGTTAAAATGGGGCTATCTAAAACAAAAATATCCTCTTCGGTTAGATTATCAAAATCCAGAATGTTCCCTAGATTCCCAAATCTGGTTTTTAAACTCATCACTTTACTTTCTCTTAATGAGTCAATAGGTGGATTAGTTACCTGACTAAAATTCTGCCTAAAATAATGTGAGACAGGTCTAAAATGACTAGATAAAACTGCAACTGGAGTATCGTCTCCCATAGAGCCAGAGGCCTCCTTTCCTTCTTCAGCCATTGGATGTAGAATTAGCTCCAAATCCTCTATACTTAAACCAGAGAGGTATTGTCTTTTTTTTAATTCCTCACCTGTAAAATTTGCTTCTTCACTTTCCCCTGAAATTTTTTTATCAAGATCAATTATTTGTTTATTGTATTTTTTATAATCTTTAGCTAAATAGTCTTTAATCTCTTTGTCTTGAAAAAGCTTTCCTTTTTTCAAATCAATTGCAATAATTTGTCCTGGGCCTAGTTTTCCTTTACTAATAATTTTTTCTTCTGGAATATTAATCATGCCGGACTCAGAACCTGCAAAAAATAAATCATCTGATGTTATTGCATACCTTAGTGGTCTTAAACCATTTCTATCAGTTGCTGCTAAAACCCATTTTGCATCAGTTGCACAGATAGCAGCTGGACCATCCCACGGTTCAATTGTGCTGTTTAAAAAATTAAAAAAATCTTGATGATTTTTCGGAACTGTTTTGCTTCTTTTCGACCAAGCATCAGGGATCATCATCAATTTAATTAATGGAGCTAATTTTCCTGAGTGAGTTAGTAGCTCAAAAACATTATCTAATGCTCCCGAGTCAGAAGAACTTCTTATTACAGGTTTTAAATCCTTAACATTTTTAAATAGAGAGCTTGACATGTCTTGTTCATGAATTTTCATCCAGTTAATGTTTCCTTTTAAGGTATTTATTTCACCATTGTGCGCTAAAGTTCTAAAAGGTTGTGCTAAATCCCAGCTTGGAAAAGTATTTGTTGAGTATCTTTGATGAAAAATTGCAAATCTAGAGGTAAGTTTTTTATTATTCAAATCTGGATAAAACTCAGCTAACATTTCAGCTAAAAACATTCCTTTATAAACTATAGAGCGAGAACTAAACGAACAAATATAAAAATTCTTGAGTTGGTTTTCCCTAGCTAATTTTTCTATTTTTTTTCTTCTCTCAAATAAATTTCGCTCTAAATCATTTGTTGATAATTCCTCATTTTTTCTAAATATTACCTGAGCAATTTCAGGTCTATTTAATTCTGCAGTTTCACCTAGAACCTTGGAATTAACAGGTACCTGTCTCCATCCATAGATGTAATAATTATCCTCCAAAAGAACTGACTCTATAATTTCCCTGCATTTTTCTTGATCAGCATAATCTGTTCTAGGTAGAAAAACCATTCCAACACATATTCTTTTATTTGCTTCAGGTGTGTTTCCTGTTGCTAAAATTTTTTCTTTGAAAAAATCAGGTGCTATTTCTATTTGAATGCCTGCTCCATCACCTGATTTGCCATCTGCATCTACAGCACCTCTATGCCAAATAGACTTCAAAGCTTCTATACCGTACTCAACAATTTTTCTTGATTTTTTTCCATTAGTTGTGGCTATCATCCCGACGCCACAGGCATCGTGTTCCATTTTTTCATCGTAAGAAAAATTTTTTGATAGGAGTTTTTTATTTTTTAAGTATCTATACATAATTAAGCCGCTTTAAAAGATTTTTCAGATTTGGATCTTAAATATTTTTCTATTTGTGCTGCAGCATCTCTTCCATCTTTTATAGCCCAAACTACTAATGATGCACCTCTTACAATATCTCCTGCAGCAAAAACTCCATCGATATTCGTTTGCATAGTTTGTAGATCAATTTTAATTGTTCCCCATTTCGATATGCTTAAATCTTTTGCATTAAAAAGTTTTGGTAAATTTTCTGGATCAAAACCTAACGACTTAATTACCAAATCTGCGGGAAGTTTAAATTCTGATCCTGGATTGATAACTGGTTTTTTTCTTCCTGACGAATCTGGTTCACCTAATATCATTTTATTCACTTCTACTTCTTGAACTTTATCTTTTCCTAAAAATTTTTTTGGACTACTTAACCAAATAAACTCTACTCCTTCTTCTATCGCATTACCTACTTCTCTAGCCGAACCAGGCATATTTTCTCTATCTCTTCTATATAAACACTTTACTGATTTAGCTTTTTGTCTTACAGCAGTTCTCACACAATCCATTGCTGTGTCTCCTCCACCAATGACAACAACATTTTTTCCTTCAGCGTTCAAAATTCCATTATCAAACAAATCAACTTTATCCCCTAATCCTTTTTTATTTGATGCAGTTAAAAAATCCATTGCAGGAAATATATTATTTAAATCTTGTCCAGGAATTTCTATTGCTCTAGCTTTGTAAACGCCAGTAGCAATCAAAATAGAGTCATGTTTTTTTCTAAGTTGATCAAGAGTTTTATCTTTCCCAACTTCAAAATTTTGAACAAATTTAATTCCATTTTCTTTAAGAAGATTTGTTCTTCTTTCTACTACAAACTTTTCTAACTTAAAATTAGGGATTCCATAAATTAATAATCCACCTGGCCTATCATACCTATCGTAAATTGTAACTTGGTATCCAGATTTTCTTAATTCCTCAGCACATGCTAATCCAGCAGGACCAGCACCAATTATACCTACGGATTGTTTTAATTCTTTCTTAATTTCAAAAGGTTTGACCCAACCTTTTTCCCAAGCAGTATCAGTAATATATTTCTCAATAGATCCGATTGTAACTGTTCCATGTCCTGATTGTTCAATTACACAATTTCCTTCGCACAATCTATCTTGTGGACAAATTCTTCCACAAATTTCTGGCATATTGTTTGTACTTTGAGAAACTTCATAAGCTTCTTGTAGTCTTCCTTCAGCTGAAAGTTTTAACCAATCTGGAATGTTATTGCTTAGAGGGCAGTGTATCTGACAAAACGGAACACCACATTGAGAACATCTACTGGACTGTTCTTTTGCCTTAGCGTTTATGTACTCGTCATAAATTTCTTTAAAGTCTTCACTCCTAATTTTAGTATCCCTTTTTTGAGGAGTTTCTTTCTTTAAATCTACAAATTTTAACATTTTGTTACTCATAGTTTTCTTTAAATAGATGAAAAATGTGAATTTTTAAAGCTTATTTAGGTAAATATTATTTACCTAATATGTAAAAAAACCCCATAAATGGTGATTAATATATGCATACCTGATATGCATTTCAAAATGACATCAAATAAACACCCTTAATTTTTAATTAATAACAATGATTGAAGTATTTATACTTTCTATAATTCAGGGAATAACAGAATTTCTTCCTATTAGTTCCTCTTCTCACTTAATAATAATTTCAGAATATCTAAATTTTGAAAATCAAAGTCTTTCGATAGACGTAAGTCTGCACATAGGTTCATTTATTGCGGTAGTTACATATTTTAGAAAAGACATTTTAAATTTTATAAAAAACAAAGAACTATTTATTAAAATATTTTTATCTTCGATCCCGGTGATGTTAATAGGATTTTTACTTATTAGATTTCAGTTGATAGACCAGCTTAGAAACTTACAAGTCATCGGTTGGACAACAATTATATTTGGAATTTTACTTTATATAAGCGATAAATTTAGTATTGAAAAAAAAATAGATAGTAATTTTACCTATAAGTCTGCAATTTTTATAGGAATATTACAAATTTTTTCTTTGATACCAGGTGTAAGTAGGTCTGGAATAACTATAACTGCAGCAAGAATATTAAGATTTAACAGATTAGACTCAGCAAAAATTTCATTTCTTCTTTCGATACCTACACTAG
>MDSV01132651.1_pt1 | contig 10844 bp, 13 predicted proteins | sample 810851 | NCBI WGS metagenome assembly MDSV01 (sample SAMN05326640, study PRJNA326480) | marine metagenome | isolation source: seawater | place: Atlantic Ocean: North East | collected 2012 | reverse complement strand
TAAGGTTACTAAATTTTTTATTATATTTACTTACTCTACCTTTATCTAAAATTTTTTGAGTTCCACCAGTCCAGGCAAAGTGAGATTTAGGATCGATATCCAATTTTAAAACATCATTTTCTTTACCCCAAGTTGATCGGGTTTCAAACTCTGTACCATCAGTCATTACAACTTTTATTTTGTGGTAATTTGGATGTATGTTTTTTTTCATGAACGAATTCTTATATTAATAACAGTTTTTACTCAATATCTTTTTTTTCTAGCAGGTCTCTTAAATCTTCGTGTATATTGGAATTAGTAGCTAAAATATTCTTTTTTAAAGGAAGGCTTTTATCTTCCTCAAAAAAATCAACAAACCCACCAGCTTCTTTTAAAATTATTATTCCAGCAGCTACATCCCAATAATTTAGTTCTCTCTGCCAGTAGCCATCAAATCTCCCACAAGCCACGTAGGCTATATCTAAGGCAGCACTTCCAAATTTTCTTATATTAGAAACTTTATTAGAAATACTTATATACTCAGAAAAAATTTTTTCTTTTATCTTACTTGTTCCTTTCGGTCCCCCAGTTACTAGCAATGCATCTTTAATCTTTTTTTTTTTTGAAACTCTAATTCGTGAATTATTCAAATATGCTCCATTACCTTTTTCTGCACAAAAAAATTCATTCATTATAGGATTAAATATTACTCCACATTTAATTTCGTTATCTTCCTCATAACCAATTGAAATTGCAAATTGAGGGATTCCATTCAAAAAATTCATTGTCCCGTCTATTGGATCTATTATCCATCTATTTTTAATATTAGATTTATTTATTATCCCTGTTTCTTCAGTTACAATTCCATATTCAGGGTGAGCTTTTTGCAGTTCATCGACTAATATTCTCTCAGTTCTTTTATCAGCTGATGATACAAAATCTCCAGGACTTTTTTCAGATACTTGTAAATTTTCGATTTCTCCAAAATCTCTGATAAGAGATCGAGATGCTTTCATACATGCTTTAGTAATTAAATTAATTTGAGGAGAGTTTAATCTCATTGATTAACTCTTTTTACGTATTCCAATGTTCTTGTATCAATTATAATTTTTTCTCCACTCTCAATGAATGGAGGAACATTAATTTTAATACCACAGTCAAGAATCGCAGGTTTGTAGGATGAAGAAGCAGTTTGATTTTTTATTGCTGCATCTGTTGTTTCAATTTTACACTCAATATTATTTGGTAATTCAATTGAAATGGGTTTTTCTTCCATAAACGAAATTGTAACTTCCAAATTTTCCTTAAGTAATTTGTATTGTTCTCCAACTACGGATTTAGGAATTTCTACTTGTTCAAAATTAGTGTTATTCATAAAATGACAGTCTTCTCCATCTATGTATAAAAAATTAAATTTTTTTTCATCCACTTCAGCTTTTTCAACAGTTTCACTCGATCGAAATCTTTCATTTAGTTTTGTTCCTTTAACTAAACTCTTTAATTCCACTTGATTAAATGCACCTCCTTTTCCAGGCTTAACATGTTGAGTTTTTAAAACATTCCAATAATCATTTTTATGTTCGATTATCATTCCAGGTTTTATTTCAATAGCAGTTATTTTCATTTAAACTTTTTTATTGCCAATTCGGGTTTTAATTTCGGGTTATCCCAAATAAAACTTGATATTGCAATATATTTTGCCCCAGCTTTAATTAATTTTTTGTAATTTTGATTGTTAATTCCGCCTATTGCAACAATTGGTTTTTTAACATTCCTTTTTGCCCATTTCAAAATATCAAGATTTGCGTCTTTTGCATTTCGTTTTAGTTTAGATTTAAAAAAACTTCCAAAAGCGATGTAATCTGCCCTATTATTGATTGCTGTTTTTGCTAGAGCTTTAGAGTTATGGCAGGTAATTCCTAATATTTTATTTTTAAGTTTTTTTCTTGCTTCAAAAACAGGGCCATCTAATTGACCCATGTGACAACCATCAGCATTAAGTTTTGATGCTAATATATAATTGTCATTTAATATAAATTTTACATTATGTTTTCTAGTAATTTTTCTTATTTTACGGGCAATTATCAAAAGAGATATTGGACTTATTTTTTTAAGCCGTAATTGAAAAAATTTTACATTTTTTACCGATAATACTTTATCTAAGTTATAATAAAATTTTTTATTTATTTTATTGGGTGAAATTAAATATACTAACTTCTTCAATGGAATTAAGCTGCAGACTCTTTTTCAAGCTCTTCAGTCCATTCTCCTTTTGATGATAGACCGTTCATTTTAGCTCTGTGGTTGAAAGCCTTTTGTATATTTTCTACATCCTTCTGATTTTTACCAAATTCTTTTAAGGCAGTAGCTTGTAATCCTCTTCCATATGAAAAAGTTATTAAAAAGTTACTATCATTAATCTTGTTAATCTCATTAAGATTTTTACTAGACTCGATTTCAGACTGCCCACCTGATAAAAAGGCAATTCCAGGCACATCACTAGGAACATTTTTTTTTAGGCAATCTAATGTTTTTTTTGCTATTTCTTCAGCACTAACTCTATTTTTACACTCAGAACCAGGTATTATCATATTAGGCTTTAATACAGTTCCCTCTAAATTAACGTTGTGTATTTCAAGTTCATTGTAACACTCATTCAAAACATTAGTGGTTACTTCATAGCATTGATCTAAACTATGAGAGCCATCCATTAACACTTCTGGTTCAATTATTGGCACCATTCTAGCTTCTTGAACTAAAGCTGCATATCTTGCTAAAGCATGAGCATTTGACTTGATTGATTGAGAAGAAGGTAGCCCATTGTCAATTTTATATACTGCCCTCCATTTTGTAAATCTAGCACCTAAATCATAGTACTCTTTTAATCTTTCACGTAACCCATCCAATCCTTCGGTAACTGTTTCAACATTAGAGCCAGCAAGTAGTTTAGCACCTTTATCAACTTTTATTCCTGGTATAGCCCCATTTTTGGAAATCAATTCTGGAATTGTTGGACCTAGAGAAGTTTTCTGTCTTATAGTTTCATCGAATAAAATTACACCACCAATATAATCCTTCATTGCACTAGAGTTAAAAAGAGTTTGTCTAAAACTTAATCTATTATTTTCTAAATTATCTACATTTATACTTTTAAATCTTTTAGCTATAGTGCCAGTGCTTTCGTCTGCGGCAAGAATACCTTTACCTTTGGCACACATTTTTTTTGCTATATCATTTAATTTCATAAAGATTATTTATTTTAAAACACTTATGCCAGGCAAGTCTTTTCCCTCTAAGTACTCTAAAAATGCACCTCCTGCTGTTGATAAGTGTGAGAAAGAAAGTTTGTTCTTACTTTTATTAATCGCTGCCAAAGTATCTCCCCCTCCAAGAACTGAAATTAAAGATTTCTCCATAGTATTTTTTGATATATTTTCTGCGATCGAAATAGTACCTCTAGAAAAATTGCTGTTTTCAAAGTATCCAGCTGGACCATTCCATAAAACAGTATTTGACATCTCAATCTTTTTTTTAATATTATTAATTGTTTTGCTACCAATATCCAAAATGATTTCATCATCATTTACTTCGCTAAGATCTTTATTTTTTCCTTTCCCTTCAAAGTCTAAGCCCACCACACAATCATCAGGTATTAATATTTCACAATTATTTTCTTTGGCTTTTTTATAAACTTCCTCAATAGTTTCTTTGGTATCTTTTTCTACTAAAGATTTTCCAACTCTAATATTTTTATGAACAAAAAAATTATTTGCCATAGCTCCTACAATAATAAGATTATTTACTTTTTTTATAAGACTTGTAATTACATTTATTTTTGTTGAAATTTTGGAACCGCCAATTATACATGTTACTGGTTCTTTTTTATTTTTTATTACATAGTTTATTGCTGTAATTTCTTTCTCAAATAAAGGACCGGCATATTTATTTTTTATAAATTTTGTAATATTGTGTATGGATGCTTGCTTTCTATGTGAACATGAAAACGCATCATTAATATAAATGTCACCTAGTGCGCCTAATTTTCTTGAAAAATCTTCATCATCTTCAGTTTCTTCCTTAAAATACCTTATATTTTCAATTAGAATTACTTCTCCCCCTTTTAAATGGGAAAACTTTTCCTCAGTTTCGTTGTCGAAAGAACCTCTAAAAAAATACACATTGGTTTTAAGAGCATCTTTAAGATATTTATAAACTGGTACCAAAGATAATTCTGGAATTCTAACTCCTTTTGGTCGACCTAGATGACTTATAATTATGATTTTTGCTTTCTTTTCAATTAATTTATGAATTAATGGTAAGCATAAAGTTATCCTAGTATCATCTTTTATTACTTTATCTTTTAAAGGAACGTTTAAATCTAATCTAAGTATAATTTTTTGATTTTTTATTTCTAAGTTATCACGAAAGAAATTTATTTCACCCATTAATTGCTATTATTCTCTCAATTTATTTTGTATGAAATTTGTTATGTCTTCTTCTGATAATTTAAAATGTTTGTATACTTCTTTGTACGGAGCACTCTCACCAAATTTATCTATTCCTAAATTAAGTCCTTTACCTTTAACATATTTCTGCCAAGACATGATGCTCCCTGCCTCTATTGTTACAATTAATGTATCTTCCTCTAAAATATCTCTTCGATAATGCTCAGATTGTTTATCAAAGAGCTCCATACAAGGCATTGACACGACCTTTGAGTGAATATTATTTTCTTTTAGCCTTTCTTGAACTTTTAAAGCTATTTCAACTTCAGTACCCGAAGCGACTAAAGTCACATTACTCTCATGTGAAGTTAAGCTAACGGTGTAAGCTCCTTTTTCGCATTTATTCTCTTTTGAATTTTTAGGATTTATATAAGGAACTTTTTGTCTAGACAAAGCTATTGCACTTGGTGTGTTATCGCTTTTTAAAGCTATTTCCCAACACTCTAAAGTTTCATTAATATCTGCAGGTCTAAACACATTTAAATTTGGAATAGCTCTTAAGCCAGCTAATTGCTCAATCGGTTGATGAGTTGGTCCATCTTCACCAAGACCAATAGAGTCGTGCGAAAAAATATAAATTACTTTAAGACCCATTAGAGCAGATAGTCTAATAGAGGGTTTACAGTAATCTGAGAATATTAAGAATGTTCCTCCGTAAGGTATTATTCCTCCATAAAGCGCTAAACCATTCATAACTGCCGCCATACCGTGCTCTCTTACTCCGTAATGAATATAGTTTCCATTAAAGTTTTTGGAATTAATAATTTTAGAATTTTGAGTCTTTGTATTATTAGAACCACTCAAATCTGCAGAACCACCTATTAATTGAGGCAGTAAAGAAGAAATTTTTTCAATAGCTGCCATCGAACATTGTCGAGTTGCCAAACTTGGCTTTGACTCATAATGCTTATCTTTTTCTTTTTGAATTAAATTTTCTAATCTAATTAAATTTAATTTCTCAGTAGCTTCATCTAGTTCCTCTTTAATTTTAGAATTTTTTTTACTGATTGTTTCAAGCCATTTATTTTCTAACTGCTCACCTTTATTACCTATTTCCCTCCATTCATCTAAGATTTCTTGAGGTACCTCAAATGGCCTGTTGTTCCATTTTAATTTTTTTCTAACTATTGATATTTCTTCTTCTCCCAAAGGCGATCCATGTGATGAAGCTTTACCAGATTTATTTGGTGACCCAAATCCAATTATAGTTTTGCAAGATATAACTGAAGGTTTATTTGATTTTAATGCTTTTGTGATTGCTTTAGAAATTTTTTTTTCATTATGACCATCTATTTCAAGGAAGTTCCATCCATATGATTCAAATCGCTTTTTATAATTGTCTGACACACTCAGAGACGTAGAACCATCAATTGAAATTTTATTATTATCAAAAAACACTATTAAATTTTTTAATTTAAGATGACCAGCTAAGCTCATTGCCTCGTGACTAATTCCTTCCATCATGTCTCCGTCACTTGCAATAACATAAGTTTTGTTATTGATAACAGCAGATCCAAATTTTTTTCTATATATTTCTTCAGCTATCGCCATACCAACGGCATTAGCCAATCCTTGACCCAATGGTCCAGTCGTTGTCTCAATTCCCGTACCTTTTTTATATTCTGGGTGTCCAGCACAGATAGAATTTAATTGTCGGAAATTTTTTATGTCATCTATAGAAATACTTTTGTAGCCGCATAGATAAAGCAGTGAGTAAAGCAACATTGAGCCATGACCTGCAGATAAAATAAATCTGTCTCTGTTGATCCAGTTAGGATTTTTTGGATTAAACCTCAGGTGGTATTTAAATAATACTGTCGCCACATCAGACATTCCCATAGGCATTCCTGGATGACCTGAGTTTGCTTTTTGTACTGCGTCAATCGATAAAAATCTAATTGCGTTTGATAATTGGTTAAATTTTATAGTCACTTTTAATTACGTATATAGACTTAAACTAACTATATCAATATTATGGTATATATCTTTATGAGCAGTTTTGAAAAGAAGGAGCAAAATTTAAACCAACTTATTGATAAATTAAATTCAATATCATTAAGTTATTCACAGCCAAACAATGAGTTAGAAAAAATTAAAACAGAAAAAAAAGAATTATTTAATCAAAAAAAAGAAATTGAAAAAAAAAATGACGAATTGATGAGGGAGCACAAATATTTAAAAGAAAAAATAAAAAAACTTCAATTAGAAGTGAATAAACGATCTGAACTAGAGGATAAATTTAATCAAGATATTGAAGAATTAAGTCAAGAAACTGAAAATTTAGTGAGTGAGATAGATAAATGGCAAATGTAAATGTAAAATTTAATAACAAAGATTATCTACTTTCATGTGATGATGGGCAAGAAGAGTCATTGAAAAAATTGACAAAGTTTTTGGATAAAAAGTATACAGAATTAAAAGATAAACTAGGAAATATTGGTGAAAATAAACTTTTGTTGATTACTACCATTCAATTAATTGATGAGTACTTTGATTTAAAACAAAAAGTAACAGATCAAAAGAAAAAATTAGATGAAATTTCCAATAAATTTAAAGAAATTAGATCTTTAGCGATTAAGTATAAAGAAGGAAAAGATATTGAAATAAAAAATCTTAATAAAGAGTTAGACAATTTTAAAAACACTATTGAGGAAAATAACTCTTTATATGAGTCAATGCTTGATAAAACTACTCAATCACTGGAAAAAATAATTTCTAACACAGAATCGCTGTCTAAAATACAGTAGATGCAGCAAAAAATTCAACTAAGAAAAAAATATTTATATTTAAGAAAAAAAAAATATTACAATATCAATAAAAAGTTTTTCTTACCTTTATTAAAATTAATTAAATCAAGATTCAAAAAAAGATTAGTTAAGCTAGCTTTGTATTATCCATCTAATTTTGAATTGAATGTACTTAAACTTTTAGAATTTAACCGTATTTTGACACATGATATTTTGCTTCCTATTATTGATAAAAATAATCTAATGAATTTTTTTTCTTGGAAAAAAAATGACGTGTTATTTGTAAATAAATTTGGAATGTTGGAGCCAACTAAAACGCAACCAAAAGTTCCTGATATTATTTTAGTACCAATACTAGTATTTGATAAAAAAAAATATAGATTAGGATATGGTAAAGGATTTTATGATCGTTATCTAAGTAAAAATCTAAAACAATTTAAGCATATTTTGACTGTTGGTGTTGCTTTTTCATTTCAAAAACATCATAAACTGCCGATAAATAAGAATGATGTTAAATTAGATTTTATAATAACAGAAAAAGGAATTTATTAATGAACTTATTAATTTTAGGAGATATTATGGGCGCCTCTGGTAGAAAAGCTTTATCAAATAAATTACCTGAAATAATAAAAAATAAAAAAATTGATTTTGTAATTGTGAATGGTGAAAATGCTTCAGACGATGGCAGAGGCATTACTCAAGCAATAGCAGAAGATTTTTTTAAAATTGGTGTTGATGTGATTACTTCCGGAAATCATATTTGGGATAAGAAAGAAACAACAGACTTTATAGACAAGGAAGAAAGACTTTTGAGGCCTGCAAATCTCGTAAATGGCTCACCAGGCAGGGGCTACAAAATTTATTTTGCAAAAAATAAAAAATTTAAAGTTGGTGTAATTAACCTAATGGGAAATGTTTTTATGAGAAAAACTGAAGATGCATTTAAAACGGCTAAAGAAATTTGCGATAAAATAAAATTGAAAAAAAATGTAGACTTTTTAGTTGTGGATTTTCATGGCGAGATCACGAGTGAAAAAATGGCAGCTGGTCACTTTTTTGACGGTCAAGCTACTTGCGTTATTGGAACACATACGCATATTCCCACTGCCGATACTCGTATTTTAGATAAAGGGACGGCTTATCAAACAGATATAGGCATGTGTGGCGACTATAATTCTGTTATCGGAATGAACAAGGAAAATTCAATAAAAAAATTTTTAAAAGAGAAAGATGCAATAAGTCATTTTCCTGCAGAGGGGGAAGGGACTTTGTCTGGAGTAATTGTTGAGTCGAATTTTGAAACGGGTTTAGCAAACAAAATCACAAGATTAATATATGGAGGTAGTTTAGTTAATTAGTTATGGCAGGACACTCACATTGGGCGGGTATTAAACATAAAAAAGGTAGAGCAGATAAGGAAAGATCTAAAATTTTTTCTAAATTATCAAGAGAGATAACTGTTGCTGCAAAATTAGGAGACAAAGACCCTGATATAAACCCAAGATTAAGAACAGCTATTCAAGCTGCGAAACAAGCTAATATGCCTAAAGATAATATCACTAGAGCAATTAGTAAATCAGAAATGAGTGATGATAAAATTTATGAAAATTTAAGATATGAAGGTTTCGGACCGTTTAATATCGCTTTAATAATCGAGACGTTAACTGATAATAAAAATAGGTCTGCATCTAGCATTAGGACCGTTTTACAAAAAAAAGGTGGAAGATTAGGTGAGACAGGTTCAACTACTCATATGTTTTCTAGCTGCGGAATTATTCATGTTAGTAAAGAAAAAATTAAAGAAGAAGAAATATTTGATATTGCAATTAATGCTGGAGCAAAAGATTGTATAAATTTAAAAGACTTTTTTGAAATAGTTACTGAAAAAGAAGATTTTTACAAAATAAAAACTGAACTTGAAAAAAAACTTGAAACAATTGTTTACTCATCAATAGAATGGAGGGCTTTAAATTATATAGATTTAGATGATAATAAAAGTGAACAGGTTTTAGAAGTTTTAACTTCATTGGAAGAATTAGATGATGTACAAAATATTTTTACTAACGCTAAATTAAAAGCTTTATAATTATGAAAATCATCGGAATAGATCCTGGTTTGAGTGGAGCAATAGCAGTACTTGAAAATAATAAGGTTTTAAATATATTTGACATGCCAGTTATGTCTGAAGGTAAAAAGAATAAGAGGCAGCTTAATAGCGCCCTACTAGTAAATTTTCTAAAAGATAATATTAAAGATAACGAAGAAGTCGCAATTGTTGTTGAACAGGTGAACGCCATGCCTGGTCAAGGAGTTACCAGTATGTTTAATTTTGGTCAAACCTTTGGTGCTATAAAGGGTATATGCGCTGCTCTTGAATTCCCTATTTTCTTCGTAAGACCCTCTAAATGGAAAAAACATTTTGAATTAATCAACTCATCAAAAGATGCGAGTAGAACTAAAGCTATTGAAATGTATCCAAAATTGTCTAAAGAGCTTGCAAAAAAAAAAGACGTTAATAAATCAGATGCTATTTTGATTGCAAGATTTTATAGTGAAACAAGACTATCTGAGGATAATTAAACCCAAATTAATTGATAACGCCAAATTCATGACACAATCTAAAAGTAATCAAACTTAATGGAACAAGATATCGCAGCTCAAGTTGTAGGACTAGGTGGAGCAACTGACTTCTCATTATGGAAGCTATTTTTGCGAGCAGACTTCGTTGTGAAATTCGTTATTGTTTTATTGATAGCATGTTCGATTTTTTCTTGGGCATTAATATTTGATAAATTTAAATTATTTAAAAATATTAATAAATCAATCGAAGATTTTGAAAAGAAATTTTGGAAAGCGAAATCTGCAGAGAGTTTTAATAATAGTTTACCAGTAAATTCAAAAGATCCTGCAATTTTAATTTTTAAATCAGCTATGGCGGAATTAATTAAGACAAAAAGGCAATCATCTGCTGTTCAATCAGCAAGGGTAGGTAGAGTTTTAGAAATTGCAACAGATAATGAAATGAGAAAAGTTGAAAAAAATTTTACCTTTCTAGCGACGGTAGGTTCTACAGCACCCTTTATTGGCCTTTTCGGGACAGTTTGGGGGATAATGAACTCTTTTCAGTCTATCGCGATATCTCGAAATACAAGTTTGGCTATTGTAGCACCAGGTATAGCCGAAGCTTTATTCGCAACTGCATTGGGATTATTAGCAGCAATTCCGGCTGTGGTAGCTTACAATAAGTTTAACAGCGATACCCAAAAATATTTTTCTAGGATAGAAAATTTTTCCAAAAGATTTCTCTCAATTATATAATAATGGCATTCAATCTTAACCGCTCAAAAAAAGGACCTATGAGCGAAATAAACGTAACACCATTTGTTGATGTTATGTTAGTTCTCCTAATCATCTTTATGGTTACTGCCCCTTTACTAACTGTAGGGGTTCAAGTTGATTTACCAGAGTCAGCTGCAGACTCACTACCTGATGATCAAGAGCCTTTAACTCTAAGTATTAATTCTAAGGGAGAGATCTATATTCAAGAGCATCAAGTAACTTATCAAAAAATGATACCAAAATTATTAGCAATTGCAAAAAATAGAACAGATAC
>MDSV01121242.1_pt1 | contig 10846 bp, 8 predicted proteins | sample 810851 | NCBI WGS metagenome assembly MDSV01 (sample SAMN05326640, study PRJNA326480) | marine metagenome | isolation source: seawater | place: Atlantic Ocean: North East | collected 2012 | reverse complement strand
AATTGGGCTATTGGAATAGCCGGAAGTGGAGTGACTGTAACTCTAAAAGATTCAGGAAAAGTAATTGGTAAAATTAATGTAGCTGATTCAGGGCACACTATAAGGTTACAACATGGTGCTGGACAAGGTTATTACTATGACATAACCGGAAATGGCACTTACACTTTGCAAGATTTAGACGGTAATCCAGTCGTGAAAGGTTCAGCAGGATCTGTTGGTCAAGGTGGAAATGAAATGGTAGATGAGGAACTAGGATATAAATCATTAAGCGTAAGAAATTCTTTTGTAAGATATCAACAAAGCGATGAATACGTTGAAAAGGAAAAGGGATGGGGTGAAATCACAACTTCTTTCTTAAAAAGAGATGGAGATAAAAGCACTTTAGCACTCGATAATGAAAAAATAGGTATAGGGGCAAATATCTTTGAGCCTATTTCAAATAATAAAACTTTAATTTTTTCTTTTGAGACCAGTTTGCAAAATATTTCTAAAAACCACAATATTGATAAGTTTAGTTTTTTAACAGGAATAAATTTTGATAAAATTGGAATTAGTGAAGGGATAAATTCAGAAATATATCTTTTAGGCGGGGCTAGCTTTAATAAAAGTGACAGAAATATTTTAACAAATACTACAACAACTGGATTACTGGATATATCTGATGAATATATGAGTTATGAAGCTTTAATTGGAAAAAAGATAATCTTTAACAACTTATTACCTGATCTAAGTTTTAATTTTGGTTACTCACATACGCCGTCTCATGAAGAAAGCAAATATTACAAATGGGAAGATAGAGATGTTTATAACGGATCCATAGCCTTAAGTAATGAACATCAAATTTTAAAAGATGATAAAAAGAGTCTTTATTTTTCTTGGATAGCTGATGCTAGAACAATAATAGATGATAATGTTCAAATTTTTTATGTAAATGGAACAAAAGGATCTTATTCTCAGAACAATGATTTAAAGACTGAACTTAGTTTATCCGCTGGTTTAAACTATGATTACATTTTTTCTCAAAATAGTAAATTTTCATTTGCACTTGACGGACTTCATACAACTCAAAATACAAGTGGAATTCAAGCTAACTTAAAATATTCTCAAAGATTTTAGTTTAACTTATTATCCACATTCAACTAAAAAGAGTCTTAAGATTAATGCTCGAATCGATTAAATTACTCTTAAGGGCAGCGGAGGGAGACTGAAGCTGCCTTTGCTACTTTATAGCCTTTTAATTCCTATCACTTTTAATTTAGCAGTCTTTTCAATCCTTTTGATTGTTTGGTTAATTCCCATAACAACTGTTTTCTTCATCGGGCCATAGGCATGAATAAGTTTTTTATTTGAAAGAGCTAGAGCTACATGACCTTTCCAATAAATAATATCATTTTTCTTAATTTTTTTTAATTTAATATTTTTTTTAAAAAATTTGACCTGGTCTTTAGCATCCCTGGGACAAAACTTATTATTAAAATTAAGAAAAACTTGTATTAAAGCTGAACAATCAACTCCTTTAAAAGTCTTGCCTCCCCATTTATATTTGATATTTTTAAAGATATTTATTTTTCTAAAAGGGTTTTTTTCTTTATAAGAAATAGGTTTGACATCGTTTTTACTAATCCAACCTTGTAAAAATTTAAAAAATTTAGCTTTTTTATCTATAACTTTAATTTTGGAACCAAAAGACATCTCATTAATTTTTTTTCTTTTATTTGGAAATTTATAAATCTTTGCTTTTAAGATATTTATCTTATGAGTTGGCTTAATAAAATTAGAAAAATTTTTATTCTGAATGTACCCTTTATATTTATCTTCTTTAATCTTTATTTTTAGCCATTTTCTATTTTTTTTAAATATTGAAAAACAATCCCCATAAATCATTTGAGTTACGACTTCAGATTTAGCGGAAGGTTTTTTATGAAGATTTATAACTGTAAAATTATTAGTAAAATATTTAGCCATTTAATTTAAGTTTATCTTTAATCATATAAAGAAATACAAGAGAGGGTATCACCATCACTGCTGTAATTATAAAAAATATACCCCAATCACCATTTAACCAGTCTACTAAAGCTCCAGACGAAGCTGCTAAAGTAGTTCTACCTGCTGTTCCTATCGATGCAAGAAGTGCGTACTGAGTAGCAGTATAAGTTCTATCTACAAGCATAGATATAAATGCTACAAATGCAACTGTTGCAAAAGCTGCCGCCATATCATCAAATATAACTGCTATTGCAAATAATAATTCAGATTTACCTGACCACGCTAGTAAAGAAAATAAAAGATTAGTTGAAGCCATTAAAATACCAGAAACAAACATAGCCTTTATAACTCCAGATCTGATGGCAAATAAACCACCTAGTAAAGTAAAAATTACTGTCGTAATCCATCCTAATCCTTTTGAATAAAGTGCTATATCTGACTTAGTAAAACCTATTTCTTTGTAAAAAATCACTGACATCCTTCCCAAAAAAGCTTCACCTATTTTGAAAAGAAAAACAAAACCCAAAATAGCTAGTGCAATCTTGAAACCATTTTTTTTAAAAAAACTCATTACAGGACCAATAACAGTTCCAGTGATCCAAACTAAAATTCTTGTCATAAAATTTGATGAACCTAATTTACTTGCTATTATCTCATCTGTTTTTGTTTGAGATTGTTTTCTGTTTACCTGTTGTGTTTCATGTACGAACATTAACCCAATATTGCAGCTTATAACCACTATGCCTAAAATTAAGAAAGTAATTTGCCAATAATTTTCGAAGCCCGCTAATTCAAAAAATTCTGCAACATTAAGTGCAATTACGCCACCCAACTTATAGCCAGTCCACCAGCCAACAACAGCCATAGCAGCACCAGCTTGCATAGATTGGCCTTCATGTTCTCCAATTTGCTCTATTCTGAGAGCATCTACTGTTATGTCTTGAGTGGCAGAAGCAATTGCTATAATTAAACCAATACTTATTACTAGCGCCAAGTTTGCTGTGGGATTTATTAAACTCCAAGATACTAAGCTTATCAAAATTACTGTTTGCATCGAAACAATCCACCCACGTCTATGACCTATTTTATTAGTCAACCAAGGAATCCTAACTCTGTCTATAATTGGCGCCCACAGATAATTAAAAGCATAAACAGCAAAAATCAATCCTGCCCATCCGATTGTACTCCTGCTTAATCCATCTTCTTTGAGCCATAAGCTTAAGCTGCTTCCAATTAAAACCCAAGGAAACCCACTTATCGCACCTAACAATAAAATTCTTAACATTCTTTTGTCAAAATACACCGAAAAAGTTTCAGACAATGTTTGTTTTCTATAAATTTTCATAATTTTTTAGTTTCTCCAAAAAGAAGGAAAAAATAAAACTAGTACAGCAAATAATTCTAGTCTTCCCAGCAACATACCAAAAGACAATATCCATTTTGAAGGATCGGGTATAGCTTTATAATTCCCATTAGGTCCAATAACATCCCCTAGGCCCGGACCTACATTTGAAATAGCACTAGCCGATCCAGAGATAGAAGTTAGGAAATCAAGTCCAGATATTGATAAAAGCATTGCAATTATTAAGAATATAAATAAAAAAGAAAAAATAAATATAATCACAGAGTTTATAAAACTATCAGAGATTTTCTGATTATTATATTTCGTAATTATTACACTATTTGGGTATATAAGTTTTCTTATTTGATTTTTTAAAAAAATAAATAACATTTGTAGTCTAAAAATTTTAATCCCGCATGCAGTAGATCCAGCACAACCACCTATAAACATTAAGAATAAGAAAAAAATTAAAGAAAATTTTCCCCATAATCCAAAATCGTCAGTAACATAACCAGTACCAGATAAAATTGAAATTACATTAAAAGATGAAATTCTAATTTTATCAAAAAAACCACTCTCATAATTAATAAATAATAGATAAAAAAACATGATTATAACTGAAATCAAAATAAGATAAATCAAACCTTTAATTTGGACATCTTTAAAAAATATTTTTTTATTTCCTCTTACAAATTTCAAATAAGAAATAAAAGGTATACTTCCTAAAATGATAAATATACTTGCTGTAATCTCAATGTTTGAATTTTTAAAAAAACCTATAGAATCATTATGTGTTGAGAAACCACCAGTGGCAATAGTCGTCATTGAATGAGAAACACTATCGAATACTGACATTCCGAAAACCCAATAAAAAAGTCCACAAAGAAAAGTTAGAGCTAAATAAGTAAGTATAATAATAGAAGCTACCTCAACTGTTCGAGGTAAAATTTTTTCTGTACTATCTGGACCTTCCATCTTGAATAGCTGCATCCCTCCTACTTTTAATAATGGTAAAATCGTAATTGCCATAACTACGATACCAATTCCTCCCAACCACTGCATTATAGCTCTCCATAATAAAATACTTTTAGGACTATCATCTAAATTAGCAATTATAGTTGCCCCCGTTGTAGTTATTCCAGACATGCTTTCAAAAAAAGCTTCACTGAAAGAAAATTCTTTAGGCGATAAAATAAAAGGCAAGCTACCAAATATTGCTACCATCAACCAAGCTAAGGTAGAAAATAAAAATGTTTGCCTTAGATTTAGTCTAAATTCTTTTTCAAGGTTGGCTAATATGAATAATATACCTATAAAAATTGTTACAAATGATGAAGCTATAAAGCTATGACTATTTTCTCTATACATTAATTGCATAGCGTAAGGAGCCAACATAAAGCCTCCTAACACAACAAGTAATATCCCAATCATGAAAAATACTGTTTTGTTTGTGGTCATCGAGATTCAGATTATTTAATTAGTTATAAAATTCAACTTAATATCCTATAATTATATCTGTATTTTATATATAAAATTTAATAAACCTTACTTATGCTTGATAATAACTTAGTTCAATCAACGTCTTCTTGGCCTTTTGTTGAAATTAGAAAACTTTTGAGAGAAAGAAAAGACATTATTAAATCAAAAAATAAGATCACATTTCAAACTGGATATGGACCTAGTGGATTACCTCATATCGGAACTTTTGGTGAAGTTGCAAGAACTTCTATGATGATTAATGCCTTAAATCATATACAAAAAATTGATCATGAACTAATCACATTTTCTGACGATATGGACGGGTTAAGAAAAGTTCCTGAAAACATCCCTAATGATGAAATTTTGAAAAAAAATATTGGTAAGCCTCTAACTGATATTCCAGACCCTTTCGGAAAATTTAAAAGTTTCGGCGAACATAATAATGAGATGTTAAAAGAATTTTTAAGTAGATTTAAATTCAATTTTATTTTTAAAAGTTCAACTTTAAATTATAAGCAAGGTATATTTAATAATTCACTTTTAAGAGTTTTAGAAAAATATGATGAAATAATGAATATTATTCTACCTACTCTTCGCGAAGAAAGAAGGAAAACTTACTGTCCTTTTTTACCTATATGTCCTGAAACAGGAAAAGTCTTAGAAATTCCACTAATAAGCAAAGATGAAAAAAAAGGTATATTAATTTTCAATAATAATAAAAAAAAATTAGAGACTAGTATTTTAGATGGAAATTGTAAATTACAATGGAAAGTTGATTGGGCAATGAGATGGTTAACTTTTGACGTTGATTTTGAAATGTATGGCAAGGATTTAACTGAAAGCGCAATTCTTTCTAGTAAAATTTGTAGAGCTTTAGGAAAAACTCCTCCAAATGGATTTGCATACGAATTGTTTTTAGATGAAAAAGGAGAAAAAATATCTAAATCTAAAGGAAATGGTATATCCATTGATCAGTGGCTAAGATATGCTTCACCTGAAAGTTTATCACTGTACATGTATCCAAATCCAAAAAGAGCCAAAAAACTTTATTCTGAAATAGTTCCAAAAACTGTTGATGAATATTTATCTTTAATTGAAAAATATCCGACACAAAAAGAAAAAGATCAAATTATTAACCCAGTATGGCATGTGCACAATGGAAATCCACCTAAAGAAAAAATAATTATGCCTTTCTCAATGCTTTTAAATTTAGTTGGCTCAAGTAATTCAGATAGTAAAGAGATATTATGGAAGTTTATTAATAAATTTCACAAAGAAATTAAACCTCAAGATCATCCAGTTTTAGATAGTTTAACAGAATATGCTATTAATTATTTTAAAGATAAAGTAGAACCAAATAAAAAGTTTAAAATTCCTAATGAGACAGAAAAAAAAGCTCTTAATAATTTAGTTACTAAACTCAAAGAACTTGACCAAAAATTAAAACCAGAAGATATACAGACCATTATATACTCGGTGGGCAAAGAAAATGGATACACTAAAAATCTTCGTGATTGGTTTAAACTAATCTATCAAGTAGTTTTTGGAGAAGAAGATGGCCCTAGGATGGGTTATTTTGTAAGTTTTTTTGGATTAAAAGAAACGATTGAATTAATTAATGATAAGATAAATTAAATATGTTTTCAGTTTTAAAGCCTTATATTTTTTCTTTAGATCCAGAAGTAGCTCATGATTTAGCAATAAAATCATTAAAAGCTAATTTTTTACCCAAAATTTTGTTTAATGTTAAAGATGAAGAATTACTTAATACTAATTTATTCAACAAAAAAATTGAAAATCCAATCGGCTTAGCGGCTGGTTTTGATAAGAGTGCTGAAGTTTATAATTCATTATTTAAATTGGGATATGGATTTGTAGAAGTAGGAACAATAACGCCCATAAGGCAATTAGGTAATCCCAAACCAAGAATTTTTAGATTAGAAAAAGATAAAGCATTAATTAATAGGCTTGGTTTTAATAACCATGGTTCTGAAATAGTTGGCCAAAGACTTTCAAAAAATAAACCTAACGGTGTTTTAGGTATTAACATAGGACCAAATCGTGAAACAAAAGAAAAATCTGATGATTTTTATAAATGTCTTTCAAGATTGTACTCATACGCAGATTATTTGACAATAAATATCTCGTCTCCAAACACTGAAGGCTTAAGAGATTTTCATGAGGAAAATTCTATGATTGAATTATTGGAAGGATTGAACAAATTAAAAAAAGCAAAAAATATAAACAAACCCTTAGTTCTAAAAATTTCTCCAGATATAGATGATAGCGAAATTAGCAATATTATTGAAATTTTGATTAAGTATAAAATTAATGGCGTAATTTTATCAAATACGACAGATAAAAATAGGAAAAAACTGTCTGACTTTAATAAACATGAGTTTGGAGGTTTATCTGGTCAACCGATTAAAGATATTTCAACTAATCTTGTTAAAAAATTTTATAAGGATCTAAATAGAAAAGTAAAAATAATTGGTGTTGGTGGAGTAGACTCTGGAGAAAGTGCTTTTGAAAAAATTTCTGCAGGAGCAGATGCAATACAATTATACACTGGCATGGTTTATAAAGGGCCTGGAATAGTTAAAGAAATTAAAAAAGAATTAATCGCAATACTGAAGCTAAACAAAATCAAAAATATTAAGGATGCGATTGGAATTAATGCTTGACCAGTGATCTTCTAAGAATTATACAATCTTAGGAAATTATAATGACAAAAAAATGTGAACTTACTGGAACACTACCCTTAAAGGGACATAATGTGAGCCACGCTAAAAATAAAACTAAAAGAAGATTTCTACCAAATCTAAAAAAAGTAACTTTTAAAAGTGATATTCTTAAAAAGGATGTAAAACTTAATGTAACAAGTGCAGCATTGAGAACAGTTGATTTTAAAGGTGGGTTGGATAAATTTCTTTTAACTGCTAAAAATTCAAAATTGTCAAAAAAAGTTAAAAAATTAAAAATTTCTATTCATTCTAAAGCGTAATTAATGAGTCTTTTTTACAAACTATCTGTTTTAATGGGCTTAATAGTTGTTGCTTCCAATTATTTAGTTCAATTTCCTATTCATTATTTGCAACTACAGGAGATTCTAACTTATGGTGCTTTTAGTTACCCCATTACTTTTTTAATAACAGATTTAGCTAATCGTGCTTATGGAAAGTTAGTAGCAAGAAAAATTGTATTTTTTGGATTTTCTATTGGAATATTTCTAACTTTATTTATTTCAACTAATTATTCGGATATGATTTCTGTAAGAATTGCTATTGGATCAGGAGTAGCTTTTTTTGTGGCTCAAAATTTAGATATTAAAATATTTGATATTTTAAGAAAAAAAGCTTGGTATATTGCTCCTTTATCTTCGTCTATTTTAGGATCAATCGTTGACACGTTTTTATTTTTTTCAATTTCATTTTACGCTACGGGCATTCCATGGATATCTCTAGCTTTAGGAGATTTAAGTGTTAAATTTTTTATAGCTTTATCGATGTTGATACCTTTTAGACTTTTGCTTTCAAGTATTAAAGATTTTTCAGAAAAAAAACTTAGACTACAAGGTAAATAATTAGTGAAATGTTTTTGTACTCTTATTTACAAAAAGATCTGTTAGTTGATTAATCATTACATCACCTAAGTCTTGCACATCTGTAATTTTGATCGCCTGGTTATAGTAGCGAGTTACATCATGACCAATACCTATGGCCAAAAGCTCTATATTAGTTTTATTTTCAATCCATTTGACTGTATTTTTTAAATTCGCTTCTAAATAATCACTAGAGTTAGTTGATAATGTAGAGTCGTCAACAGGCGCACCATCTGAAATTACCATTAATATTTTTCTTTCCTCTTTTCTTTTAGACATTTTATTGTAAGCCCACTTCAAAGCTTCACCATCAATATTTTCTTTTAATAAACCCTCTTTAAGCATCAATCCCATATTATTTTTTCCTTGTCTCCAAGGAGTATCAGCAGATTTATAAATAATGTGTCTAAGATCATTTAATCTACCAGGTAAAATTGGTTTATCATTTTTCATCCACTTTTCTCTACAAGCTCCACCTTTCCAGTGTTTAGTAGTGAAACCTAATATTTCTACTTTCACAGAGCATCTTTCTAAAGTTCTTGCTAGTATATCTGCACAAATGGCTGCAACTGAAATTGGTTTGCCTCTCATAGAACCTGAATTATCAATTAATATTGTCACTAATGTATCTTTAAATTCAATATCTTTCTCTTTTTTAAAAGATAAAGAATTAAAAGGATCAATAATTATTCTTGGAAGTTTTGAGGTATCTAGCAAACCTTCTTCTAAATCAAAGTGCCAAGATCTGTTCTGTTTTGCTAAAAGTTTTCTTTGAAGTTTGTTAGCAAGTTTAGAAATAAAATTTTTAAGATGCAATAATTGTTGATCTAAATTCTTTCTTAATCTAGTTAACTCTTCTTCATTTTCTAAATCTTCAGCTTTTATTATTTCATCAAATTCTTCTGTGTAAGTTTTATACTTTAAATCCTCTATACTATTTTTTTTCCTTTTTCTTAAATCAGATTTTGATTTATCTTCAATTTCAATTTCCTCTTCATCTTGATCAGAGTCTTTTGTTTCACTTTCTAAATCTGGAGTTCCAGACTTTATAGACATTTCCTGATCTTCTTCTTGTCTTCTAGTTTTTTGTTCCTCATTTTTTGGATTTTTATTTTCTTCTGGATTTTTTTCTTCATCTCTATTCTCCTCCTCTTCATTGTCTTCATCAAGCTTCATATTTGCAATTAAATCTGAAATTATTGAATTATATTGAGCTTGATCACCTATAAGTCCGCTTAGGTGTTTAATTCTTTCCTTAAATTTTTCATTTAAATCTTTTTTATAAGTTTTAAGTTTTTTTTCTAATTCTGAACTAATTTTTGTATTGAAAAACTTCATTCTTAAGTAATTTTCAAAGGACTCAACTATTTTAACTTCGCTACTTTTTAGATCTAAATTTTCGATTCTCTCATTATAATATATTTCGATATTATTTTTAACTCCCTTAAATTCATCAGAGCCAAGTTTTTCACATCTTATTTTTTCAGCAATCTGATATAATCTTTTTGATATATTTCCTTCAGGTTCAAATTTTTTAAAAATTTTTTGTTCACTAAACCTGATCCTCAAAGACTCAGAGTCCGCTAATGCTCTAATTTGACTGTAATTTATCTTATTATTTATCCTTTCTATTTCAGGAAGTTTGATAGTAGTGTTTTTAGATTGTAAACTTTGATTACCAAATGAAACTTCAACTTCTTCAGAATTAGACAAAGATTTTACTGTAGAACCAATTGCAGTTTTAAAATTTTCAAGAATTTCAAATTTTTTTTCCACTTTTATAGGGTAACATTAATTGATGACTCTGGAAGATCTATACCAAAACATCTTTGATAATATTCAGATATTATTTTTTTTTCTAAGTCGTCACACTTGTTTAGAAATGTTACTCTGAATGCATATCCTTGGTCTTTAAAAATTGACATATTTTCTGCCCAATGTAATACGGTTCTTGGACTTATCACTGTTGAAATATCTCCATTAATAAATCCTTTCCTTGTAAGATCAGCAACTTTAATCATATTAGATAAAATCTCCTTACCCTCTTTATTATTCATTTTTTTATTTTTAGCTAAAATTATTTCTAACTCTTTTTCAAAAGATAAATAATTAAGCGTGGAAACTATATTCCATCTATCCATTTGTCCTTGGTTAATCTGTTGAGTCCCATGGTATAAACCGGAAGTATCTCCTAAACCTATAGTATTAGATGTAGCAAAAAGTCTAAAAAAGTCGTGCTGTTCTAATACTTTATTTTTATCTAGTAATGTAAAATTTCCATTACTTTCAAGCACTCTTTGAATTACAAACATCACGTCAGGTCTTCCAGCGTCATATTCATCAAATACAAGAGCAACTGGATTCTGAATTGACCAAGGTAAAATTCCTTCCTTAAATTCAGTAATTTGTTTATTTTCTTTTAAAACAATTGCATCTTT
>MDSV01102154.1_pt1 | contig 10846 bp, 8 predicted proteins | sample 810851 | NCBI WGS metagenome assembly MDSV01 (sample SAMN05326640, study PRJNA326480) | marine metagenome | isolation source: seawater | place: Atlantic Ocean: North East | collected 2012 | reverse complement strand
CCCCCTATCCCACGTAGCGAAACTTTAAAAAATTAATATAGCACTCTCATAGTAGAGATGGCAGGAGTAACAGTGAAAGTTCTGGCAGGAGGAAACTTTTTGAGAAAAGTAGAGACACGATTTTGGTCAAAGTCGCAGGAGGGCTCGTAGTAGAGGTAATGGCAGGAGGAGCATAACGTTGTACAACAGTTGTACAACATACTGATTTGGGTTGTACAACTGTTGTACAACTATTTTGTCGGTGACATTTTTGAGCAGTGATATAGTTAAAAGGAAGCGGATTGGGGTAAAAAAAGCTTGATCTCTTGTAGGCAACCATGTCAAATCTTTTCAAAGAGCCACGCATATGTGAATGTGGTTATGAAACCCAGCAGAGGCCGAGTTGGTCCAGACACCAGAAGATATGTCCATTAACAAAGGATGTGACCACCGATCAGTGGAATAACCAGGTGCATTCACTTCAAGAGCAGCTCAAAGCAAAGGATGAGCAGTTGGCGGCGAAGGACGAGCAGATGCGCGTAAAGGACGCGCAGTTGCGCGCGAAGGATAAGCAGATGGCTGATCAGTTGCGCGCGAAGGATAAGCAGATCAAGGAGTTGGTTCAGGTGGCGAAGAAGCCGCGCGTGCAGAATGTGCAGAATACTTGGGTGGTTGCACAGAACGTGAATTGCTATGGGAAGGAGAGCATGGACCATATCGAGTCGCGCGAGATACAGCGGTTGCTGAAGGATCCCGTGAATGCTGTTCCTCAGCTCATCAAGTTGAAGCATCGGAGGTCAAAGCAGAACGACAATATCCGGTGTCCGAATTTGAAGCGCGCGATGTACCAGGTGGTTGTTGATGGTGAGGACGAGGACGGCGAGCCGATGAAGCAGTGGGAGAATAAGGCGAAGGGCGAGGTCCTGGAGGACCTGTACGAGACGAACGCCGGCATTCTCGAGGCGGAGGCGGACGAGGACGACTACTTCGGCAATCGGTTCCTGGACCACCAGGACAAGGTAAAGGCTAGTTCGGAGGGAGAAGACGGGGGCAAGCGGTACAAGGAGCAGCTAGATCGCATTCACTGCGTGATCACGAGTGTTCGGCCTGGGGCAGCGGCCGAGTGACTTAAAGGAAAGGAATACAGCGAACGGGCGCGCTGAGATGGGTTCGTCGGGGACAGATCTGGAGTCGCAGATGTACACGTTCGAATGTGCTGACGGCATCGTCATGGTGGCGAGGGGGATGGTGAGGCGCTTGTTCCAAGAGGGTCACATTTTTAAACTCCTCATTCATGGCGGTGGTGGGTTCCGGCAGGAGCCCGACACCCCACACATCAAAATCTTCAAGTCGTACGACATAAAGCGGAAGGTGTTGTGTGCACTCGTCTTCAGCCTACGCAACAACAACGCACGCTGCGCGTATCGTTTCAGGCTCCCATTGGAGCGGGTTGGTGGTTTCAAATTCATTGATCGTTACCATCGCCGCCGCTCCCAGACACGCACGTCGACGGGCTCGCAGACTGAACGACCACCCCTGGTTGACCTCACGATATCGGACGATGACGATTAACGGGATCATCGAGCTTTGAGTGGTTCACGAACCATCTCGATTATCACTTTACGAGAGCGCGAACTAAAATATTTGGTAATAGCAAATGAGTTCGCCACCGCGTTCGCCGCGTTCGCCACCGCGTTCGCCGCGTTCGCCACCGTCCGTAAACAGGTCAGCCCCCCGAGAGCCACCGGATGTGAGAAGAAGCCAACGAATCAAAAAACTACGTCATGGCGGACTATCGCAGAGCGCGTTGAAGGGACTTCTTGACAATGGTCGTGAATCGTTTACTCCACAACGACCGTTAATGGCAGTGAGGAAGCCACAACGTTCAAAGGTGAATACGCCGCCTCCTAGATTCTTTACTGAGCCACGCCCTAGCTCACACAGTCGTAAACGTCTTACTCGTAATTTTGGTAACGAACTGTTAAAAGTTACGGCGAAGCAGGCATGGAATGCAGGAAGGCGGACAAAAAATGCCAAGCAAAGATTGGAAGCGGTCCAAAAGTCACTCGCGGAAAACAATAACGGTAACAATGGCAACAGGGCGCAACTGAATAACGGAAACAATAACAATAACAACGTTCCTAATGTGAGGCTTGTTGAGGAAAATCGGCAAAAAAGGCAGCTGGGGCAAATCGGCAAGAAGACAGGTGCAAGAATTTTTTTACTACACAACACAGCTTAAGATTCGTCACGACCTTTACCATCACGACCTTTACCATCACGACCGTTACTACTCGTCCCATTGGACGTCCTTGAGGTCCTCGTGGCACATGAGGTCCGGTTGCGCTGCCTCCGGTTGCGTTGCCTCCGGCTGCGCCACGACAGTCTTGAAGACCGTATCGCCATTTGGTAACGTTTCCCGCGTCATGCGGAGATCGCCCATTGCGATGGCGCGATTGCCGTACCTGACGAAGATCTCTTCGCCACGATGGAGATCGCGAGTCGCACGTATGAACAAACGATTCATATACTGGGGGTGTTTGCAGAACTTGGCATTGTACTTGAATCCTTCACAGTTGAAGCAATCGTTGACGAACGAGGCAGCGCCCTTGCCGACTTCGGGGTTGCGCAGGCCAGCGATGTACGCGTGGCCGTTGGAGACGGTTGCGACATGAGTCTGGATCTTAAGGTCCGCCGCCTCGCTCTTCGTCAGCAGTTTGGAACCCACGTACTCTGTAATCAAATCACCGTTGTGAATCATCTCACGGGCGACAAAGAGCCCGTTACGAGCATTAGGGATGGTGGATAGCTTCACATCCAAGCCATCACCATAGTACGCGAGGTTCGGAGGGTCAGGCGGCTGCCCCTGGCTCTGCTGAGTGCGCTCTCTTGGAGGGGGCCGCTTAGCGCGCTTGCTGCTTAGCGCGCTTGCGGCTTTTTCACCCAGTTCGCATCGAGGGCAAATATAGAACTCCAACTGCTTAGCCATGTGCTCATCAACACCTGCACATTCGCCATGGCACCATCGATCGCAGCCGTCACACTGCATCCATACTCCTTCGAAGGGTATGTCGTTTGTAAGTAGATGTCGATCCGTTCCGCAAAAGCAGCCACACTCCTCCTCGTCAGGGTCGTCCTCCGCGCGCGCGCGGGCGCGCGCGCGGGCGCGCGCGCGGGCCCGCATTGTGGACTCTCTCGTTTGATACGGAACACACAACGACCACAGGGGAAAAAACCGTTTTAGTTTCCCGCCCGTTTTAATCCCCCGCTTGATGAATCGCTTGCTTAATCGCTTGGGCGTGAGTCGCGTAGGGCGTGAGTCGCGAATGGATCGCGACTCACGGGAGGTGGATTTACTGTGTGACGAGGACCTGGTCGAGGGCGAGGACGTGGAGACTTCGTTCGGGCAGCAGTTAGAGGGAATGCTGGTGATGGCGGCGGTGGCAGAAGATTCGTCGCCGGTGAATATGGTCGAGGATTTCGAGGCGAAGCACAATGATGTGGTTGACGATTTCGTGTTGTGTTACGAGAGGCGGCTTCAAGAGCTTGAGGCCCGGCTTCAAGAGCTTGAAGATGCGCGACCGGCGGCGAAGAGAAGTCTAATCGGTGCTCTGAGATCGCCGCCGCGGGCCGGGTCGCGAGTCGAGGGTGAGCAGAACGGGTCAGTGAACGAGTAGCTAAGCTTCTACTTCTTACTTCTTCGTACAGGTGTCGGTCTTTGTCTTCATCATCTGACGCGTGTCTACGTGTGCATATCTGTCTGGTACGGGGGCCTGTGTGGTGATTATATCGTCGCGCCAGATGTTGAGGTTTTCGCAGGGTTTGTAGTCACGCCCGGCAGTGGTTTGGAAGAAGGTTTCGGTGGACTTTGTGGGTTCTGTGGATGGTGTTGTGATAGGTGCAAAGAATTCGTTGAGTTCCGTTTTGCTCCTGGAGTCGGAGGGTGTTCGATAGACGTACCCCGACTTGCCGAGGATGTCGAAGCGGTTGTTGAGGCTGCTCTCAGTGTCTATGAGTGCCTCGGGTGGCGCATCTGCGAGGCGGTTGACCTGGAGACCGTACGACAGCATAGGGACGTTTGCTGGCTGCTGTTGTGTGTCACTGATGTGATAGGAGGCGACGGCACGAGAGGATTTGGTGTTGGCAAAGTCGGCGAGCTTGCTGGATTCGACGAGCCTGTCGATAGTCGACTCGGCAGAGGGGTTCATGTTTCTGATATATTAGCAGACAGGATTTTTTTTCGCAGGAAAAGATACTAGGATGCAGCCAGCAAGGTTCACTTTCACGGAGCCTTCGGAGGCAGTAAAGAAGAATTTGTACAAGGGTGTGCCACAGGTGGATCTCTCTAGTATTCATGACGTGATGGACAATTTTCACGCACCGCCAGCGAATGCGGTCTCTAGTGTTGTGGAGGCCGAGGCCGCACCGGCCATCTGGAGTGAGAAGAACCATCCTCTCGCGTGGTATCGTCCGGATCAGGTCGCAACGGTGAGTGGCGTACATACGATGGCCAAGGGCGGTTGGGCGCCACTGACGAAGTACGACAAGGCGGCGGACGCCAAGGAAGTTGTGAAACGGCAGCAGAAGCCGGTCCGTTTCCTCGAGTAGGTGTTTACGCGGCCGTGATGGAGAGAGAGAGGTAGGGTGTGGTTTGTGCTCCTACGCTACGGCTGATCTGTAGAAATCCCGATGTGAATCCGAACCGAATGTGCGTATTGTCGCAAAAGGTCACCGAGCTGTTATTGTACGTTGAGCGTATGCTGTTGGCATCGAAGGTGCCAATGGGTGAGACGAGAAGGACGTCAAAGTCGCTGAAGATCTGGCCGGCTCCGTCTGTGGCGACGTTTGCGTCAGTGTGGAAGAGGTAGTCGTTCGCCAGACCGAGTGGTATCTCGAGGACGAAGGAGAACGGCATGCTGACGGTGTGGAGGTTTTCGTGTGTGCCTTGTGTTATTCGCACGGTCGCTTGTGCGAAGAAGGTTCGTAGCGGCACGTTCACGATGCCCGCGTTCATCGACGTGGGTGGCAGGAGGTGCAGGTCTTGGTCGTCGTCACCAGCGACGACGAAGACCTCGACTGTGAACTCTCCATCACCGGCGAGTGTCAGTTCCAGCAGGTGGTCATGTGTGGTGGTGGTGGTGAAGCGCGAGCTCTGCAGGAAGGGTGGAGTTCCTGGAAGCTCCGTTGTAAAGGTATGAGATAGTTCGACATATCGCGACACGAGCGTTGTGGTTATGGTGCAGTCTCCAGGGCAGAGATCTGAGAAGACGTGTGTGCCGTCGGCGGCAGGAATTTCGGTGGTTTGGGTGCGGCCGCTTCGTGGCACGCACGTAAGCGTGAGAACGCCTCCCAGACGTTGTTGCGCGGGCATGGTGACTGCAAGCGTGAGCTGCGTTGGTGCGGCGTGCTGGACGGTCACGATGCCATCTGCAGTGGTTGCACAGCTACGGAGGACGGAGTCAACGCGGTTCTGCGTGTGGTAGAGGTTGGCGCCCTCCGCGAGGTCATCTGTCGTCTTCGCGGCGAACTGCTGGTCGAATCGCGTTTGCGTGAAGAAGAGGGCGGATGTGGATTCGATGAGCTCCCCGGTGGTGATTGGCGTCGTCTGTGCGCGCGCGCCGATGTCGGCGGCGGCGAGGCCGGTCGCGGTGATGTGGTCGAGAGTGAGTGTTTGGGCGAGTGCGTCTGCCGAGAAGAAGGAGGCGGTGGTGCCCATGGCGAGGTCGTCAGTCGTCTTCGTAGCAAACCACTCGTTTGCGCGCTGGTCGTTGAAGTATTTGTTGCTGGTTCCCTCGGGGAGCTCGTCGGTGTCGCACTCACCGGTAAGGATCGACTTCACGCTGGCGGTGGTTGCGTATTTGTTCTGCGCACCCTCCGTCAAGTCGTCTGATGTGATGGCAGCCGCGGTGAAATTCTGTGGCGTGAGGAGGACCGAAGACGCGTCCGAAAAGTCGGTGACGTCGAACTGGATCGAGAGAATGCCGTCACGCGAGAGATAGCGGTTGGTAGTGCCCTCTGCGATCAGGTCGGTGGTCGCACCACCGAGTGCCGTTAAGACGCGGTCGCTTGTGAAGTATTGGTTGGTGTCGCCCTCCGCCAGGGCATCGGAAGTGGTGCTGGCGATTTCGGCGAGGAAGCTGCTGCGAAAGGTGGCAGCGTAGGACTCGAGATCGTCGGGTCTAAGTGTGGTGTCGATGATTGCCTGCTTCGTAACGAATCGATTGGCGGCACCCTCAAAAATGTCGTCGGTGGTGAGGTTGTTGGCGACCGCGAACGCGTCGCGTATGTTTGATGCGCTCGCGAACTTGTTGTGTCCCTCTTGCAGGTCGTCAGTGCTGACTTGGGCCTCCTGGATGGCAGTACTACTGACGAAGCGGCGTTGTGCTGTTTCTGTGATGTCCGTGGTCGAAAGATTCGCGATGGTGTCCGCGACGCCGCTCCCCAACGACAGTATATCCAGGTTGATGGCGTCTCCGAGTATTTGCAGCTGTCCGGAGATGGTCTCATGTGCGTCTTCGTTCGAGGCGACGCGTTGTGAGACGGAGAGCAGATCGGTGGCGAGACTGAGGCTGGCGGCGTCGAGGCTCTGGTCGAAGGAGGTGGCGAGGCTGAGGGTGGCCGTGGAGAGGTTCTGGTCGAAGGAGGTGGCGAGGTTGAGGGTGGCCGTGGAGAGGTTCTGGTCGAAGGAGGTGGCGAGGCTGAGGCTGGCGGCGTCGAGGCTCTGGTTGAAGGAGGTGGCGAGGCTGAGGCTAGCGACGTCGAGGCTCTGGTTGAAGGAGGTGGCAAGGCTAAGGGTGGCCGTGGAGAGGTTGCGATCGACGTCTTCTGCGACTGCGAGGGTTTCGGAGCCGAGGATGTCACCAACGCTGATTTGAAGTTCGAAGAAGGCGCTGCGCGAGACATACCGCTTACCGGGGGCCTCCGGAAGGTCGTCTGTGTTTAGGACGGCCATGACCCCCCTGACGCTGGCAGGGGTGGTAAACTGGTTGTTGATGCCTCCGACGAGGGCATCTGCACTGATGTTCTGGATTGCGGCGCGAGCGCGTTCGACGGTGAAGTAGAGGGCGGATGTGGATTCGGGGACGTTATCGGTTGTCACGCCGAGCTCATGAAAGTTGGCGAGCGTGAAGTACCTGTTCGTGTTGCCGTCGGCGATCGCATCGGCGTTGATGAACCGAAGTTCGCGCAGCAGGTTATCGAGAGTGAGAAATCTGCGCGAGTATGTTTCTGTTATGTCCGCTGCGGTGATTTGTGCGAGGCGCGCGTCGACGCGCGCATCACAGCGCGTGTTTGTGAAGTAAAGGTTGGTGGTCTCGGCGACCTGGCTGGTGTCGGTGACAAATACGTCTTCGGGTAGGGCCGCGATATACTGGTTGAGTACGCCCTGTCGGATGTCGTCGGAGGTGATCTGTGATAGCAGGAAACGAAACTCCTCCAGAGAGAGTATGCCAAATGCGTGCGCGGGTGTTGCGAACGCGTACTGGCGCGTGAGGCCGGGCTCGATCTGGTCGGCGGTGAGGTTTAGCGTGGCTTGTTGAAATTCGTGGTCAAAATCGGTTTGTGCGAGCGCGCCGTTGGCAACATTCGCAACGGTTTGCACGCTGAGCTGCAGTTCGTTGATGGCGGCGATGGCGTAGGTGGTGATGCTGTGGTAGTCGAGCAAGAAGGGTGTGTTTTCGTCACCGGGGACGACGGCGTGAGCGAGTGCTTGCACCGAGAGCACGTCCTGTGCGATGAAGCCCACATCGTCGAAGCCCTCGGCTGGTGTTTGACCGAGAGAGAGTACCATTGTGTAGCTGACGGGCTCGAGCGAGGCGACCACACTCAGCGCCGACGTTAGCGGCTGTTCGTTGAACTTGAGTCGGTCGTCCGACTCGACGGCGCGTAGTGTGATCGAGTCGGCGAGCTGCGCACCGAGTTCGGAGACGCGCTCGGAGAGGTCGCGATGGACGCTCAGTGAGCGTTCGGCAGTGAAGTACATTGCCGAGGGCGATTCGATGACGTTTTCGGTCGAGAGCGTACTCAACGCGTCGGTGATCCCTGTGATGTCGGCAGAAACGGACGCGAGGCCGGCCGTCGCCTGCAGGCGGGTGGCTTGGTGCTCGGCCTCGAGTGTCGCGATGGTACTCGCAGTGTCCTCGGTTGCCTGCAAGCAATCCGCTTGCAGACGCTCGACGTCAGTCCTCAGGTTGGTGGCGTGCATGGTCACCTGGTCGATTCGCTGCGAGTGGTCGGTGACTGTCGGTGCCATTGCCACGACGCAGCGCTCCTCGGTGAAGTAGCGGGCGCCGTCCGCTTCGGTCACGTTGGCAGTGTTGAGCAGCGGTGCAACCGCGTCGCGTGCCCTCTGCGTGGTAAAATATTGGGTATTTCCCTCCATCACCTCGTCAGTGGTGAGCTCGTCAAGCTGTGTGCGAAGCAGTTCGATGTGCTGCAATTCGCTGGTGTGGCCTCGCGTGTCCTCGGTGAGCTGTGCGAGCGAGATCTCGAGCGTGCTCACCTTCGCGTCCTGCGTCACGAGCTCGTTGCCCTGGTTGACGCACATCAGCTGAAGATTCGATAGCGACTCGTCGTGGAGTTCTAGTTGCGCGTTGTGGAGCGCGGTGGTCTGTTGTAGGGTCGCTAGGGTGTTCGCGTCCTGTACGCGAAAGTGTGTGGCCAGCTCGCCAGCGGGCAGAGAGTCGAGGGTGAGGACGTCGATGGCCTGTGTGATGCAGGTCGTCACGTCCTCTCGTCCCAACAGCCTCCTCGTGGCACCGTCCGGTAGGTCGTCTAGTGTACGCGCCCCAACGACCTGTTCCGCGACTGTGCGCGCGCGGTCCTCAATCTGCACCAGACCCGACACGACTCCACGCACCCTCTCCTCGCTAAAGTACAGGCGCGAGCCCTCTGCGACAGTGTCGGTGGTGGCAGAACGTAGCGAGTCGAATTCCGGCTTCGTGAGTAGGTGGTACGTCGACTCAGGCGCGGGGGCGAGGTCTTCTATCGTCAGCTGGGAGATGAGGTTGGTGCATATAGCCGACGCCTGGTTCGGCAGGTCGTCGATGCGCGCGGACACCATAGCGATGGTCGAGGAGTCGGCAACACGCTCTTCGGTGAAATAGAGGCGCTGTGTGCCCTCGGCTAACTGGTCGGTTGTTGTGGGAATCTCGCTGCGCACGGCGTCGCGCGCCGCAGTCTCTACCTGCTCCTGGGACGCGATCGCCGAGGTGATCAGCTCGCCCGCGACCGTCCCTGCGATAGAGTGCGTCGTGGTGGCGTCCATCGCACCTGGCACGTCGCCGACGCTCAGGCGGCTGGCAAACTGCTCGACGGCACGCAGCGCGACCGGCTCCGCCACCACCACCACGCGAGCGTCCTCGAAGTACCTGTTGTGTGTCCCCTCAGCGATGTCATCCGTCGTCCAGGTCAGCGGAAGCGTCTGCGAGAGCGAGAGCTGGAAGTCTGGCTTTAAGAACAGGTTTTCGTTTCCCTCTGTGATGTCGTCGGTCGTTTTGGTGGCTAGCTGCCGGTCGAATGCGCTACTGTTGAAGTGCATGGACGCCTCGGTCTCGACCAGGCTGCCAAGCGTTGTCTGGTGAATACGATTCTCAATAGAGGCGTCCAACGTGGTGATGCGCGCGTCGACTGAGGCCTTGTTCGACTGAACCTCCATGGCGACCGCCGCACCGGCGTCGGCGATCTCGTCCAGGCGTTGGTGATGTGCGTCCGTGACCGCCTGGCGCTCGGACTCGTCTTGGCGCGTCTTCTCGCCTTTGCGGATATCGTCGGTCGTTATGGCCAGGAGCGAGGTTCGGAAACGCTCATGTGTGAAAAAGTGGTGCACAGCACCTTCTACCAATGCGTCCGAGGTGGTCGGGGTGACGTCGCCAACCGGTACGACCGGCGTGGTGGTAGGAGTCGTCGAGGTGGTCGGGGTGACGACTCCTACGGCGCCGGTGTATTCGTAGAACGAGACAAAGAAACGATCGTCCCTCGACCATGTACTGTGTTTAAACACGACATGACCGTGCGAAATAACGTAATCGGCGTCACAAATTTCGATCGCCTCCGCGGCTGGTGGCGCCGCCAGACGTTCGACTACAACCCCGAAGCGCCGACATGCACGGTACAAGAACCCCCCCTCATCCTGGTAGACGTAGAACGCCTCTTCTGATGTCGAATACGCTTCCACTGGGATGAGCGCCACGCGAACGTGACACTGGATGACCGCGCTCGTGTCAGTCGCGAGCGCACCCGAGGAGTCGTACCGTTTTGCGTTGTTGTCAATCACGAGGACGCCGCCGCTCAAAAGTGAGGGAACAGAGGAGGGGATCGTCTGCAACATGACGGACGACGCCGGTATCAGGTCATGAGGTGCTTCGTTCTCCTCGTACCATGGCAAACGCGGGTCGAACCCGAGCCTACCAAGGTGGTGTTTGAAGACCAAATCAAGCTCCTCCATTGATGTCTCCGCACATTTTTTGCGTGCTCGTCACTCTACACGGGCTTAAAGCGAGGGGGCGCGTGCGTGCCGCGGCTTGAAGATGGTGCATTGTCTACGATTTCAGTATCATCCGCACGCGCGTGTGATGCGTGAGGCGGTCATTTACAAACGCCCGCGTCTTCTTTTACGAAATGGAGAACCACATCACGGGCGCCAGTATTCGCGCGTCGTCATGTGTGGTGACTGGGATGATTTCGTAGGAGTCGCACGTAGACTTTTCGCCGAGTAACACTGCTACCGCCGCGTCCGTCCGCTGTTGCCGGCGTTTTTGCTGGCGTTTTTGCTGGGGTTTTTGTTGGGGTTTTTGTTGGCGTTTTTGCCGGCATTGCGTCTTTTTTTGCCGGCACGCGCAGATCTCGCGAGAGCCCGCAAATCGTCCTT
>MDSV01076492.1_pt1 | contig 10846 bp, 7 predicted proteins | sample 810851 | NCBI WGS metagenome assembly MDSV01 (sample SAMN05326640, study PRJNA326480) | marine metagenome | isolation source: seawater | place: Atlantic Ocean: North East | collected 2012 | reverse complement strand
TTAAGAAATGAATTATGAAAATCATTTTCATAAAATTGAATATTTTTTTCTAGATAAAATATGTCAATATTATTTAGAAGTTTAACTATAGTGTTAAACACTTCTTTAAAGTCAATATTTTTTTGTTTAAAAATTGATTTATTTGAACTAACCGGCCCCATATAATCAAAATTTATTCCACCAATCCATTCCACAATTTTAAAAAACTTATTATTTTTTATACAAAATGGTAAAATATCAGTTGTTGTAGAATTATTAACGATTTCAATTAATGCTATTTTTTGGTTATTAATTTTTAAGATTTCAATGTATTTTTTATTAAAGAAGAGAGTTTGAAAAGGAGTTAAATTACCTTCTTTTTCTATATCCAGCCACTTTCTCTCTAAATCTTTATTTAATTCACTATGTAATAAAATTTTTATCATTTTAAAATATTATCAGTGCTAAAGCATATTAATTTCTTCCATTTTTGTTTTGAATTATTAATTAATTTATTTGGCATATCGTTTGGTAAAGTTGGCCATGAAAATATTGTAACGTTATTATTCCAACCAAAATCATACCACTTTGAAGATTCATTTGGGTTTTTTAAATAAGCTGGAAAACACCAAGGGTTAATATTATGTTGATTATTATCAAATATGGGTATTAATTCTGAATTATTCATACAAAAATTATGCCAATAATTATAGTTTTTAATTCTTATATTTAGTTTGTTATTTAATATTTCATTACTAATTTTTTCTTTCGAAGTATCTCCTAAAATATAATCTTGAATCATATCTTCTTTAAAATAATTCATATTTTCATAGGGAGGCCTATTTAAATTTCGTAGTTTTCTATAAAAATTATTTAATGACTTATTTTTTTTAATTAAATTTTTAATCTTATTCTTAAAATTATGATAAAGATTATCATCTTTAAACTTACTTAAAGTTTGTAGATTTATATTATTTTTACTTTTAGTATACAAAATGCCTCCACCAACTATATCTAAAAATTTTCTTGGAGAAGTAAAACCTATATCTCCAAAAGTACCTAGTAATTTTTTTTTGTAATACCCATTAAAACCATGGCAATTATCTTCTATTAATTTAATATTATTATTTTCACAAAATTTACAATAATCTTCAATAAATATTGCTCTTCCAAAATAATTTACCATTAACAAAGCTTTAGTTTTTTTTGATATCAATTTTTTCAGACTATCCCAACATGGTTGAAAATGATCATCTAATTCATAAAATTTAATAATAATTTTTTTTTGAATTAATGGATGTAGGGCAACATCACAAATAAATGAAGGAACCAATATTTCGTCATTTTTATCAATATTTAAAATTTCAAGACCAAATTTAAAAGCTGTTCTTCCATGTGAGAAATAAATTTTATTAATATTTTCTATTGAGATATCCATCTTCTACTTAAAATTATTTGAAAAATTTTTTTGATAAATATACTATAAGGAACATAATTTTTATATCTAAAAGCAATTAATATTTCATTGAAAAACCTTTTTCTAAATGGTCTCATCGTTATGCTTGTTTTTTCTTCAATATAATTTCCCAAAAATTTTTTTATAATATATAAATTAATATCTTTAGACATTTTAAGCCACATTTCATAATCTTGAGCATTTTTAAGCTTAATATCAAAATAATTATTACTAATAATAATATTTTTTTGTAAAACTAACGCAGATGTTGAAAAAAAGTTTCCTTTATATAATTCACTTGATAGATTACTATTTTTGAAGTTCTTTCCATGCCGAAGTTCAATAATTGAACCATCTAATCTTATAAATTTTTCCCAATTTAAAATTGTATTAACCTTATTATTTTCATTTATTATTTTTGTCACATATAAGATCTTATCTTTATGCCATGTATCATCAGAATCTAAAAAGGCTATCCAGTTATTTCTAGAAGCCTTAATTGCAATATTTCTTGCATTTCCTGCTCCCAAATTTTCTGTTTTTTTTAAAACAAAATTAATATCTTCTTTTACAAATAGTATCTTACTTTTTTTAAGTAGTTCAAATGTGTTATCTTTAGAGCCATCATCCACAAATACTATTTCATCAACTTTATAAGACTGATTTAGTATTGTGTCAGTTAATCTAAGAATATATTTAGAACTATTGTAACAAGGACATATTACTGAAATTTTATAGATATTTTTATTCATTTTTATTTAACCAATTTTCTAAAGTAAATAACATAAATAAAAACTCAGACGATCTTTTAGTTATTTTTTTATTTTTTGAAATATTACTTATATGTTTAAGATTGAAAGTTTCTTTTAAAAAATTACTTTTAATACTTTGAATATTATTATCAATCTCACTTCCTGTTTCTTGAAACCAACTTTCAATAGGAGCATTAAAACCAGTTTTAGGAGACATTAATATTTTTTTAGATAAATTTTTGTTAATAATTTCTCTCAAAATTTTTTTATTTAATTTTCTACTTATATTCGTTTTAGCTGGTAAAGAAAAAAAAGTTTCAACTAATCTATGATCTAAAAACGGAACTCTAATTTCAACTGAATTATACATACTTGCTTTGTCAGTTAGTGATAATATATTATTTACGAGGTAATCATTAATATCGGTCAACATCCCAGTATACGATTTTTCATGATTATTATATTGGTCCATAATATTATTATTTTCTATTGTCCTATCTAAGAAATATTCATAATCATCTATCTTATTCAGAGATAATGCAAACATAGAAAGACTTAGTCCTGAAGTATCAATTGTAAAATTAAGTTTTTTATCAATGAGTTTAAAATTTGCATCATAAATATCGTAACTAAAGTTTTTGAAAACTGCGTGTAATAATTTTTTTGAAAATTTTGAATATATACCAGTTAATAAATCTCTTTTTCTCCAATAGTATCTAGAATATCCTCCAAAAATCTCATCTCCTCCTGCTCCAGATAATATAACTTTTACATTATTGCTTGCAGCCTCTTTGGATAATAAATATGTAGGTACTATTGCTGAATCTGCAATTGGCTCATCAAACTCAGGTAATACATTAAATAGTGTTTCATTTACATTTTTTGCATCAATTAATATGTTGTGATGTTCTGTACCCAATGATTTTGCAGTATGCATGGCTATATCAGCCTCATCATTTATCTTATGTGGAAATGAAGCTGTAAATGTAGCAATATTATTTATACTTTGTTTTTGTAATTCTGTAGTTATATAAGAACTATCTAATCCACCACTCAAAAAGGTACCATTTTTTACATCAGATCTTGAATTTATTTTTATTGAATCATCAAGAATAGATTTGATTCGTGATATATAGTTATTGTAATTTGATTTTAGAGAAAATTGATCATTATTAACTTGTAAATCCCAATATTTGATTTTTTTCATTTTATTATTTTTTATTATTAATGAATGTGCAGGTTCTAACTTATAAATATCTCTATAAGCAGTATATGGATGGCGAATATATGATGAAGCAAAAAATGTTAATAAATTATTATAATCCAATTGAGTATTATTATTAAGTAAAATTTTTAATGATTTAATTGAAGATGCATAACAAAAAGTATTATTATCAATATAATAAACTAATGGCTTAATGCCAAATCTATCTCTAGAAATAAAAATCTCCTTTTCTTTTTTATCCCATATAGAAAAAGCAAACATACCATTAAGATATTTTACGCAATCATATTTATATTTATCAAATAAATTTATAATTACTTCGGTGTCAGAATTAGTTTTAAATATAAAACCTTCATTTTGTAAATCTTTTTTTAGCTCTAAATAATTATAAATTTCACCATTAAAGATGATTACCTTATCTCGAATTTTATTAAAAATAGGTTGAGTGCCCTTATCTATATCAATTATAGATAACCTTCTCATAGCCATCCCGTAGTTATTATCAATAAAATAACCATCATCATCAGGCCCTCTATAAAACATTTCATTATTTGCATTTATTAATAAATTTTTTTGAATAGGTTGGCCGTTGAAATTATAAATTCCTAAAATTCCACACATTATTATTTAATCCATTCTATTTTGAAATTTAACCTACTAGTATTTTGAATATGATTTTCTATTATCATTGTATTTGAATTGATAGTTTCTCCATATTTACAAGAATATGTTGCATATTTTTTATCTTTTCCAGTAAAAATATTCATTTTAGATTTATTATTTATTATAATTTTTCCTAGCACAACATCTTTTATCAAAAAATAATTTTTATCTTTTAACACTATCTTTATTGCAGCAGGAAAATGAAAGATTCTTTTTATATTATATTTTTTATTTCTTTTCAGAATAATAAATTTGTCACTAATTTTTAATTCCGAATCAGAAATTAATACAGATCTATTATAGTTATTAATTTGAAATCTCTTTAATGCATCACACATATAAGACATTATAAAAAAGTTTTTAAATTTCTTAAAAATAATTGAATTTTTAAATTTATATATTTTTTTATATTTTTTATATGAAGGACTAATTCCTTTGTCATTTATTAGGATTGTATTATGAAAAATTGAAGATTTATAATCATCATTTAAATAGTTTGCTCTACCTGAGTCATTTAAAATTAATTCATTATTATAATAACAAACTAAATGACCCTGATCATTATGTTCATGCGTTGGATAAATAATAGGCTCATATTTATTTATTCTTGAAAAAATTGTATGATTATATTGTGATAACCTAAACCATCCAGAATTTTTATTTAAAATATTTTTGTTAAAATTAATATTAGAAAAAGAATAATTAAAAATTTGGTTATGATTTGCAAATAAATTACTCCATGAATTATATTTCAATTTTTTATAGTTTTTATTAAATAATTTAGATTGGAAAATATCAATCAGCCAACTAGGCTCATAGTCCGGAGATATATCTCCAAAATAAGGAATATCATAATTTTTATTTCTTTTGACTAAAAAAAATGCGCAGGCATCGAAAAGTTTATAAATTATATTATTTAGTAAAATTAACATATTTTTGTCATTTGATTTTTTTGCAAAAATATAAATTTCAATTATCCATCTAGTAAATATAAATTGGTAATGAGAACTACCCTCTCTCAAAAAACCTTCATGTGAGATTAATTTAAATAATTCATTTTTTATTAATAAAAAAGAAATTTCAATTAATTTTTTAGATTTAAAATAAACACCTGCTAAATATAAAGCTCTTGTATTATTTATAATGTGGTTACCTGTATTATTCTCACCAAAAAACTCCATTCTTTCATAAATTAATTTAGCTTGATTAAAAATACTATCAGATATTTCTTTATTAATTGTAATATCTAAAATTTCACTTGATAAAATTATATTAGAAACTCTTTCTGAGATAGTATAAGTTTCCCATTTTAAAGACTTATAATTAATAATTTTATTATCATTATTATGGTGAAATTTTTTTACCCAGGAATTAATTTGATTGAGGCACCAATTTATCTCATTTTTTGAAATTTTATGATTTGATAGAATCCATATATACCATCCCCATCTATGCAAAGACTCATAATCCTCAGGATCTTTAAAATCCATTTCCCAATTAATATTTTTATTAATTTCTATTAATCTAGAGGCTAATTTAATATCAATTGAATTGATTTTAGAAGTATAAATAAAATCTTCAAATTGTGTAATATTATTTTTAAGATCTATAGTATTTTCAGATTTCAAATAAATCGGGAAGTTATTTTTACTATATCTATCAGTAGAAAAATAAATTCTGTTTAAAATTTTTTTTATTATTATTTTAAATATTTCAAATAGAGATTTAGTTTTTAAAATTAAAATAATATATTTTATATATTCATTATTCACTATTAATTATATTGTAATAATTTTTTGACATAATTTCTGAAGTAAAATTTATATTAAATTTTTTATAACCATTTTTTACAATTTTTTCATATAATTCTTCATCTTTTAATAAACGTATTACAGAATTAGCTAATTTTTCACTATCTCCATTCTCAAATGTTATACCATCTTCGTAACTACTGATAATTTCATTTAGACCACCTACATTTGATGCAATAATTGGTCTTTTAAAAGCCATTGCCTCTACAGCAATTCTACCAAAACTTTCAAAATTAGTAGAGGGCATTATAATTATTTTCAAATTTTTATAAATATTTTCAATATTTTTTTGATATGGTATCCAATCAACATAATTTTCAATTTTAAGATCACTAATTAGTCTCTCTATTTTATTTTTGTTGCCAGACGATTCTGACCCAATAATATATAATTTTATATTTGGATATTGTTTAATAATAGTTGGCAGAGAGTTAATTAATACTTCATGCCCCTTCCTTTTTTCAAGGTTCCCAATAATTCCTATTGAATTATTTTCAAAACTAATTTGAGAATTTTTATCATATTTATCTCTAATATTTATTCCATTATAAATCCTAATCAATTTATTACTTCTAATTCCAGATTTGACTTTCATTTCTGCTAATAATGAATCTGATACTACGATTACTTTATCAATAAATAAATTAACAATCATGGATATAAATTTCATATAAAAACTTTCTTTATATGTTGATAATGGGTAGTTTCTAACAATCATAAAGATTTTTTTTCTTTTCAGAATTTTACATATTATTGATACTATATATGCTGATTGTGATCCTGGATAACCTCCATTATTTATAATAATAGCATCAAAATTTGAATTATTTATTTTTTTAAAATATTCAATGACAATTAAAAATAAAAAAAAAAGTAATAGTAACTTTCTAATTAATTTAAAAAAAAAAATATTATTTTTTTTCTTTAATTTATTTAATAAATTATTTTCTAATAAAGTATTAAAGCTATATAATTTTTCGTACTTAATTCTTTGTTTTAATAAATCATAACCTTCATGGGATTTATTAATAAACAAATTAAATTTATCTTCTTTGTTAGGCCAAGAATTAATTAAATCAATTAAAGACCAATCTGCACCTCCTGATATATAGCATTCATTCCATAGTAAAATTTTCATTTTACTTATTTATAATAATTTGCATATACCAACCAAAATGTTTAGCTAAAAAAATTTCTAATTTATTTTTAATTTTTTTTGGTAATAAAAATAAAAATCTATTTAATGGTCCAAATAAGTATAAAGAAATTGTATTGACTTCATCTGAATAAGAATATTCTATTTTATTAAATTTATTAAAAAGGGTATTTGCTTCTTTTTCTGTTAAATGACGAGCAATATAACCATCCGTAATTGATCCAACTATTTTATTAAAACTTAAATATCTAAGAAAATATAGCTTACAAATGCCCAGCCAAAAAAAACAGTAAAATCTATATCTTAAGCTATTTTTGTTATAAACCATTATATGAGCTCTTCCACCAACTTTTAAAACTCTAAATATTTCATCTATTATTTTTTGCATATTACCTGAATGATGAATAACACCCCATGAGATTACAAAATCAATATCATCACTTTGAATTTGTAAATTTTCAGCATCCATTTTTTTTATATCAGCATTTAAATTATCTAAAACAAATCTTTTTTTTGTTAACTCTATTGCTTTATCAGTAATATCTATAGCGGTTAGATTTGCGCCAGATCTTGCTATGTGACTTGCCATCAATCCAGCTCCACAACCTATCTCTAACACTTTTTTATTATTAAATTCTTCATATGGAATAAAGTTTTCTAAGATTTTTGAATTAGGCCAATCGGGATTATTACATAATGAATGGCCAAAACCAAATATGTCGTCTATTTTTTTAAAATATTCTAAATCACTTTGCTTTTTTGATATTTTATTATCCCAATCATAGAGCATTGGGTTTTTATTCCACCATTCATAATTTTGTTGATTATTAAAATTAGATTTAGAGCTAACAATTTTTGATTTAAATTTCATTAACTCTTTGGTTTTTATACCACATTTCAAATGTTAACAATGACCAAATAAAATAATAGCCATTTGAATTTTTAGTATTAAATATATAATTTATATAATTAATAATTTTATCTTTTTCAAAAATGTTATGATAATAATTGCTTGATGAATTTAACGTATCATAAGCAAATTCTTTACTAAGTGAGTCTTTAAATTCATATGCAGGTACTGGAAATCCTAGCTTAGGTCTAAATATTATTTCATTTGGAATTTTATCTTTCATAAAATTTTTTAGTATATATTTATTATGCATCTTACCATTCATATACTTAATTTTATTGTTACCACTTAAATTAAATAAATATTCTACAAGCTTATGATCCAAAAATGGACATCTCATTTCTAATGAACTACTCATAGAAACTTTATCAGACTTCATCAAAATGTTCTCAACTAACCAATCATGGGAAATTACATAGAGTATTTGATTCAAGCTATCATGATCTTTACAAAGGTCGTAAAGTTGACCAGTTACCCTGTGTGAGTCATAAAATTTATTTAGATTATTTTTTAAAAAACTTAATTTTGTTTTTTGATTAATTTGATTCGTAATATTATAATTTTTGTATTTTGCCCATTTATCTATATCCACACCTATATCATTAAATATCTCAATATTTTTATTAAAAATATTATTTATAAATAATTTAATAACTTTACTAAAAAATTGATTTTTATTTAATAATTTTAATCTTTTTAGATTTATTATCACATTTTCTAATCCATAACCTCCTAGAACTTCATCACTTCCTTCTCCAGATAATACTACTTTGACATCTCTTGATGCTAAATCACAAACGTATTTAAATGGAATTGAAGATAGATCTGATATAGGCTGGTCGGTGATGGACGATATATTTATAAAACTATTTATAAATTGATTTTCATCTACTTCAATTATATTAAGTTTAGAGTTACAATGATTTGCAATTAATTTAGCATATTCACTTTCATTATATTCAATAGATTTATCTGAAAACATTACATGGTATGATTCAATTTTTTTATCTTTTGAAGCTTCATACAAAACAGCAGCAGAATCTAATCCTCCACTTAAAACTACGCCTATAGGAACATCTGAAATTAATCTTTTTTTTACAGATGATTTAAATAAACTTGAAAAATTTGTACTGATTTCATCGTGAGTTAAATTATTGTATTTATTAGATTTATTAATATTCCAGTAAGAATGATATTCAATATTTTTATTAATTATTTTTATATAATTTCCTGGAGGAATTTTCTTTATTTCAATATATGAGGTTGAATCTTCAGGTATATATCTAAATGTAAGAAAATCCCAATATGATTGTTTATCTATATTTAACTTATTTTTTAATAATTTGTTTATAGCTTGTACTTCAGAGCATAGGATTACACTTTTATTATTTTGATAAATGTATAGTGGCTTTTTTCCTAATCTATCTCTTGCAGCAAAAACTTCTTTTTTAATATTATCATAAATAATAAAAGAAAACATTCCTTCTAGATGATCTAAAATATTTTCTTTAAAATATTTATAGCCATTTAGAATAACCTCAGTATCAGAGTTAGATTTAAATAATAAACCAAGTGAAACTAATTTTTTTCTTAGCTCATTAAAATTATAAACCTCTCCATTAAATACAATTATATAGTTACCACAATTACTTATCATCGGCTGGGAGCCTAATTTTAGATCAATAATACTAAGCCTAGTCATGCCTAAATAAACATTATCAATTTTCTTATAGCCTTTGCTATCAGGTCCCCGATGGTTGATAGAATTCAATAGGGAATTAATGTCGGTAAGATTAAACTGATTTTCGTAATCTATAATTGCACTAATACCACACATAAGTATTTTAATATAAATAAGTTTTAATTATTATGATTTGTCTCACTATTTTAATGAACTCCAAAATATTTATTTCTATAATCTATAAAAATTTTTCTTGCTATCAATATTTCATCATTATCAATTAATTTAAATATAATAATTAAAAAAACCATAACTATTAAAAATAAAAGTTTTAAAATAATTAAATAAATAATTGACAGATTTAAATAAATTAAAATATATGCAAACAATACAGATAATAAAAATATCATTAAATTTAAGAGAATTTTTTTGAATGAAATTGGTAAATAAAAAAATTTTTGTGAATAATAAACACAAAAAATATCATAAAAAATATTAGAAAATATTAATGCAATTAGAGAGCCAAATATTCCGTATATAGGTATTAATATTATGTTTAAAATAATATTGGATGATACATTAATTAAGGAAGCATAAAATATATAAATCAATTTTTCTGAATACATAAGTTGATTTTTAGTAATCATAGGGAATAATTTTGCTAGAAAAAAAGAAATTATAAATAATGGCACAACATATGCGGCAAAATAAAATTCAGGAGTGGTCAGTAACAAAATTAATTCATATGAAAATAATACAGTAGCCGAACAAATAATATTGTAAATCACCATTAAAGTATAATATCTATTAACTATAAGAATTTTCCCAGAAGGATTTTCATTTTTTGCATTTCTAAAAAAAAATGGTGACCATGCCTGATTAATAGTATCCATAAGCTGACTTGATATTAAAGATATATTTCTAGAAATTTGATAATATCCTAAATCACCAACACCTTTATAATTTGCTAACATACTTTTATCAAAAGAATCATTTGCAATATCAATTATAGTACTAGGTATAGTTGGATAAGAATAAAGTAATGATTTTTTTAGATTACTTAATGAAAATTTGAATATCAAATACTTAGAATTCAAAATTATTATAAGAAAGAACATAGGGATAATAATTATAAAAAGAGAGAAAATTCTTCCTTCTAAACCCATTTTAAAATAAATTAAGGTAACCAAAGTTATAAGAAATAAGAATAATG
>MDSV01236925.1_pt1 | contig 10847 bp, 9 predicted proteins | sample 810851 | NCBI WGS metagenome assembly MDSV01 (sample SAMN05326640, study PRJNA326480) | marine metagenome | isolation source: seawater | place: Atlantic Ocean: North East | collected 2012 | reverse complement strand
TATTGCAGAAAAGAAAAGGTTAGCTGAAGAAGCACGTGTTGCAGAAGAGAAAAGGTTAGCTGAGGAGGCTGAGGCCGAAAGGTTGAAAAAGGAAGAGGAAGCTCGTTTAGCAGAGGAAAAGAGGTTGGTGGAAGAAGCACGTATTGCTGAGGAGAAAAGGTTAGCTGAGGAAGCTGAAAAGGCAAAAGAATTAGAAAAACAAGAAGAAATAAGATTAGCGAGAGTAAAGAGAGATCAATTAGAGGCTGCAAAGAAAGTCGCAGAAAAAGAAGAACAGAAAAGAATAGAGGCAGACCGTCAAAATAGATTAGCTGAGGAAAAGCGAGAGCAATTTGTCCAGGATAGTTTGAGAATGATTGAAATAGCAAGGGTGAAAGCTGAGGCTGAGGAAGCAGAAAGAGTGGCTGCTGATGAAAAAAGAAAAGCTGAAGAGGCCGCTCGATTTGCTATTGAACAAAAAAGATTAGAAGATGAGGCACGCTTAAAGGCTGATGAGGAGGAAAAGAAAAGACAAGAGCAGGATTTACGAATCGCTAAAGAAAAAGAAGAGGCTAAATTAAGAGCTGAGAAAGCAAAGAAGTTGGCAGAGGAACAAAAAAGACTTGCTGAAATTGAAATGGCTAGAGAAAAAGCGAAAACAGACAGTATCAATCAAGTAAAAGCTGCTGAGGCAGAAAAAAGAAAAGAGGCTGAATTAGAGGTGCAAAGAAGAAAGGAAGCTGTTGCAAAAGCAAAAGCTGAACAAGAAAAAAGTGCACAGAAATTAATAGCTTCGACTGAACCCGATGATGTAGACATTTCAAAACTTCAATCTATTGAAAAAGCAACATATTTATCGAACTTGGTCATTAAATATGGGGAAGGAAAACACCAAAGAAAAATTGAAGAGAGAAATCGAATAATTACGATTGTTGTTGTTGTTTCTCAAGGTAAAGCTACTGAATATAAGTGGGTTAAAACATCTTTTGGAGGGAATTACTATTTTAAAAACGGTTCATCAATTTCAAAAACTCAGTATGGTATTGGAACCTCATGAATTTTTCTTTTTGACCTAAATTAAATAATAATTCATGCAAAGAATTTTACTTGCATTCCTATATTTGTCTTAAATATCAAACAATGGTTGATAATAATAAGAAAAATTTAGCCCTTCAAAGGGATTTATTATCCTCAGATAAAGAAAAGGTAATAAGAGGTATTAAAGAGGTTGCAAATAGTGGTTCACCTGCTGTGGTTCACCATCTTTTGGTAGCTACTTTTAAAAGTGGTTTTCCTGAAGCGCTTGAAGAAGGTAAAAAGGTACTTTTTAATATCAAAGATCAAAATGCTGTTGGAGAGCTTATTAATGCTTTAAAAGGAGATGTCTTTCAGGAGTTTAGAGCTGTTATTGCAGCCTCAATATGGGAGGCTGGGTTGAATGCAGAGGATCGATTAATTGATTTGGTTGAAATTGCGGTTAGTTCAGATTATATGACTATTGTTGAAATTATGACAATCATTGAAAATATTGAATCTGGGTTTCCTTATGATGAGGTTACGGAGGCATCCTTAATAATTAACGAACATTTGCATGAGTTAGAAGATGAAAGTAGGATTTCCTTACTTTCTAGTCTTGCACAGACTCTTAATTCAATGGCTGCGGAATAATTTAAATTAATTTCACATCGTTTTCTAACATAAAATATACAAAGTTCTCGTGAAGGTTTCTCCTTCAAACATTGTATCTTTGAGAAAAAAAATTCAATATGTTTACAGTGAATAACCTAACCCTGCAATTTGGGAAAAGAGTATTGTTTGATGAGGTGAATTTAAAATTCACGCAGGGTAATTGCTATGGTATTATTGGTGCCAACGGTGCGGGTAAATCAACCTTTTTAAATATTCTTACTGGAGACCAGGATGCAAATAAAGGTACGGTCTCTTTAGAATCTGGAAAAAGAATGGCTGTATTGAAACAGGATCATTTTGAATTTAATGAGTTTTCTGTTTTGGATACTGTGATTATGGGGCATAAGGACTTGTATCGCATAATGAAAGAAAAGGAAGCTATTTATATGAAACCTGACTTCTCAGATGCTGATGGGATTAAAGCTTCTGAATTGGAAGAACAGTATGGAGAAATGGGAGGATGGAATGCTGAGTCAGATGCGGCTCAATTATTAAGTGGACTTGGAGTTCCTGAGCATTATCATTGGACAAAAATGGCGGATTTAGACAATAAGTATAAGGTTAGGGTTTTATTAGCTCAAGCACTTTTTGGTGATCCGGATGTTTTAGTGCTTGATGAACCCACGAATGATTTAGATATTCAAACTATTTCTTGGTTAGAAGATTTTTTATTGGATTTTAAAAATACGGTTATTGTTGTTTCCCACGATAGACATTTTTTAGATACGGTTTGTACTTATATTGCAGATATTGATTTTGGAAAGATTTCTGTTTTTACCGGTAATTATACATTTTGGTACAAAACAAGTCAGCTGGCTCTTCAACAAAGGTCAGATCAAAACAAGAAAAACGAAGACAAGAAAAAAGAACTACAAGAATTTATTATGCGTTTTTCGGCTAATGCTTCAAAAAGTAAACAAGCTACTGCAAGAAAGAAAATGCTCGAAAAGATTGACGTTGAAACTATCAAGGCGTCTACTCGAAGATATCCTGCTTTAATTTGGGATCAAGAAAGAGAGGCCGGTGATCAAATTTTAGAAGTTGAAAAGTTAAGAAGTACCAATGAGGAGGGGGTTTTACTAAACGATATTTCTTTTAGAATGACTAAAGGCGATAAAATAATGTTTTACTCAAAAGATTCTAAAATAACTTCTTCTTTATTTCAAATATTAAGTGGTAATGAAAAGGCTGACTCCGGGAGTTATAATTGGGGAACCACTATTACAAAAGCTTATGTTCCGAATGAAAATAGAGCTTATTTTGATAATGTTAACCTTGATTTAGTAGATTGGTTGAGGCAATATTCTGAGGAAAAAGACGAAGAGTTTGTAAGGGGGTTTCTGGGTAAGATGTTATTTGCAGGAGAAGAGGTCAAAAAAAAATGTACAGTTCTTTCAGGAGGTGAAAAAGTTCGTTGCATGCTCTCTAGGGCAATGTTACAAAAACCTAATGTTTTAATATTGGATGATCCAACCAATCATCTTGATTTGGAATCAATTACTGCTTTAAACAATTCATTAACTGATTTTAAAGGAACAATTTTATTTACTTCTCACGATCATGAGTTTGTTCAAACAATTGCTACAAGAATTATTGAAATTACACCCAAAGGAATTATTGATAGAATGATGCCTTTTGACGAATACTTATCTAGTGAAAAAATTCAATCACTAAGAGATAATATGTACGCTTAAATAAAATTTCATGAGTTTAATCGAGAAAGGAAGTAAGTATTTAGAAAGTGGAGATTTTAAATTGTCTATAGAGTGTTTTTCTAAATATTTAGATTCAGATGAAGAGAATCCAAATGTTCTTTGTTTAAGAGGTATCGCGTACCGAAAAATTAAAAAATTTGATGCTTCAATTAAAGATTTTGAAAAGGCAATCAACTTAATTCCATCAAACGCTTCAGTTTATAGTGAAATTGCAGTTACTCAGTTTCATATGAATGATTTGAAGAGTGCTCTTAAAAATATGAACAAGTCTCAGCAATTAGACCCGGAAAATCCATATAGATTTTCTAGTAGAGCTTATATTAAGGACGCTTGTGGTGATACACAAGGCGCTATTGCCGATTATAAAAAATGTATTGAGTTAGATCCTGACGATGCTATTGCGTATAATAATCTCGGTATGCTAGAAGAGAAGCTTGGTAGGAAACAAAAAGCAGAAAATCACTTTAAAAGAGCCGATCAACTGAGTAAAGATGAACAAAGTCCTTTTTTTGGTAAGTTCAATAGTGAGGGTGAGCAAGTAATGAATCAACAGGAAGCTCAAAAGGAAGTTCAAAATGTTATTCATGATGCTAAAGCCAGAGAAGAAATTGAAAATGATTCTAAAGAGGAAATTAAAATTACCGAAAAGCTTAAGCCTACAATAGGAGAGGTGATGATGAGTGTATTCAAGAGTAAACAGGAATTTAAATCCTTCATTCGATTTATAAAAAACGGTTTTAAATCCTAAAAATTAAAAAGAATAAAAGTTAAATTTATACACTTAATTAAACAAAAAAACATGATTACAGCTGAAATTATTACAGAAAAAGGAACAATGAAGGTTGAGTTCTATGAAAAAGACGCTCCTAAAACAGTTGAAAACTTTGTTAAGCTTTCAAAAGAGGGCTTTTATGATGGATTAACATTTCATAGAGTATTACCTGATTTCGTTATTCAGGGGGGGTGCCCTGAGGGAACAGGAATAGGAGGGCCTGGATATCAAATTAAATGTGAATTGGATGGAGATAATCAATTTCACGATAAGGGTGTTTTGAGTATGGCGCATGCAGGAAGAGATACAGGTGGTTCGCAGTTTTTTATCTGCCATTCTAGAAATAACACAGCACATTTAGATAGAAACCATACTTGCTTCGGAAAAGTTATTGATGGTATAGAGCTAATTGATGAAATCCGCCAGGGAGATGAAATTGAAAAGATTCTTATTGCAGAATCCTAAAAAAAGATCTTCTTAAAGGGCGAATTTTAATTCGCCCTTTTTTGTTTAACATTTTTTTGAGTGAATAAAATAATTCAAATAGTTCTTTTAAGTGTTTTATGCTTTTAATTGATATTCATATTTTTGAATTAAAAGGTTTTGAGAAAGAGAATAAAGAACAATCTCTATATTCTGAACTTAATGAATGATGAAAGTTCCGGATAATAAAATATCTTCTGTTAAAACCTATTTTTTTGAATCTCTTGATTCATTTCCTCTTTCTGAAGTTCGAAATCATTTTGATTTTTTATGTTTTGCATGGTTAGGACTTTCTAAGTCAGAAATGATTTTAAATCCTAATCTTGAAATTTCTGAGTCTGAACTTTTGAAGTTTTTATATGGTATTAAGCAGTTGAATAAAAACCGTCCTGTTCAGTATGTGGCTGGAAAAACCTGGTTTTATGATTTGGAAATAAAGGTTCGAGAAGGTGTTTTAATACCACGCCCAGAAACCGAAGAATTGGTTCATTGGATTGTTAATGACTCTAAGTCACCCTTAGCAATTCTTGATATTGGAACGGGGAGTGGTTGTATTCCGCTTGCTATTAAAAATAAGTTGAGAGATTCTGTCGTTTACGGGTTTGATATATCTCAACAAGCACTAGATGTCGCAAGGGAAAATGCGGATTTACTAGATCTAGATATTCAGTTTACTGTTTTTGATATTCTTAATTGGAAATCATTTCCTCAAGAAAATCGGTTTGATGTTATTGTGAGCAACCCTCCTTATATTCCTGTGTCCGACAAAAAAAAAATGCATAAAAATGTCTTGGATTATGAACCCGATTTGGCACTTTTTGTGCCTAATAATGATCCGTTGGTTTTTTATAAATCAATTGCTGAGTTTGCTTATCTGAATTTAAATCCTTTTGGTAAATTATTTTTAGAGATTCACGAGTCTTATGGATCGGAAATTATTGAAATGTTAAAATATTCAGGCTTCTCGAACATAGAACTTAGAAAAGATTTACAAGGTAAAAACCGAATGGTTAAAGCTACTCTTTCCTGAAAAGTAACAGTTTCGAGTTAAGCAATTCAATCCATTTTTTAATAACTTGTTCAAAAAAGAAGTTCTCGTTTACTTTTGGTTGACTTTGATTTGTTATTGACCTTTCTAAGGTGTTAAAATATCCATTAGGAAAATTATAAACTATTCCTGATTGTTCATTTTCCAACAAGTGTTCTGGATAGGCTTGATGATTGGGTAGGATAGCGAAGCATCCGTTACTCATCGCCTCAGCGACACTTAATCCAAAGAAATCATGTTTTGATGTTACGGGTATATGGGTTGCTTCTGAAATAAGATCCGTATACTTTTTTCTTGTTTCGACGAAGCCACAATGTATTAATTCATTGGGAAAGTGTTTCTTAAAAAAGCTTTTTACTTCTTTTTTTTCTGTTCCTTTTCCCAGTATAATGAGTTTAAAAGAGATGGATTTTCTTTGAAGAAATTCCAATCCTTCTATAAATAAATCAGGGTTTTTATCGTGTTCCCATCTATGGTTCCACAGAAGTGTGGGGACTGAGTCGTTGTTCCTGTTAAAAGAAGTGGCTCGTTCAATTCCTGGATAAATAACACATGATTCTAAATTTTTAATGTTTTGATTTAAAGTGTTTTTAGGCAGTTGGTTTATTAGTTCGGCACTACCATGAAAAAAGGAGGTTCGATTGAATTCAGAATTAAAAACAAGATGATTTGAAAATAGGGCAGAGGTGAGGTTAATAAAACTATAATGATTATCCCTTTTGTTTGTTTTTTGAGTGTCTAAGTTATTTATAGGATAGGCAAATTGATTCTCATGAAAATATAGAATGCAGGGTATTTCATCTTTTGAAATGTTTGCAAAAGCATAAAACAAAGGAATGTTTACCATATCGGTTGCTATAATTATTTTTGGTCTTTGAGAAAGGTTTTTGAACTTTTGAGCAAGTTCATAGGCACCTCCCTCCATTCTCCATTTCCAATGCTTTCCCGATAGAGTCAAAAGTTGAACATTGAAGGGGAGTCTTTTTTTAAGTTGTTCTCCCCAATATCTATGAGACCCTGTAAAAAAGGAATCTAGTATTAAAATCATTTTAGTATGTTTTCAACGGTATAAAAGCATTCAAAATTATGACCACTATCCAAACTTATTACTCCGTATTTTTGACTAAAGTCAATATTTTTACCTGCTTCGTCAGCCATTCCGTTCCAGGGTTCTATGCATACAAAAGGAGTGCTTTTATTTGGATTCCAAATACCTATATGAGGATAGTTATTCCAACTTATTTTTACTTTTTCTGCTTCTTTTTTTGATTCTATGATTAGGAATTTACTTTTTAAATTATCAAAAATCAAAGCATCTTCCGCAAAAAGTGTTTCATGTAATTTGATAGAGTTTCCTACTAACCATTTATAGGCCCTTTTTCCAGTTCGAAATCCTTCAGGATTTAGGAGTATTCTATCCGAACACTCTTTTTTTTCAAACTTTAGAATATAATCAGAAAAAACGGATGTGTTATTAAAGGGACAGTTAAATCCAGGGTGAGCTCCCAAGCTGAAGTGTATTTTTTTTGACGAAGTGTTTTCAACGCTGTAAAGTACTTTCAATTCTTTGTTGGTAATTGAAAATTGAACGAATAAGGCAAAGTCGAAAGGGAAAATCTCTTTTGTTTTTAAGGATGAGGAAATTTTAAATTTGATGGATGTTTTTGAGTATTCAACTACTGTAAAAACCTCATCTCTTGCGAATCCATGTTGGCTAAGTTTATATTTTGTGCTTTCAAATTGGTAGGAGTTATTAAGAACCTTTCCTACGATTGGAAAGAGTATGGGAGCGTGCCTTTTCCAATGTGCAGGATCGGCCTGCCAAATAACCTCCCTTTTCGATTGTTTATCAAAATAACTGCACAACTCCGCGCCAAGTTCATTGATCTTAACCGCTATAAATTCATTTTCTAAAGAGTAAATCATTTTTGCAAGTTTGATTTTTCAAATATAACTTTTCTTCAAATAGTATTTTAATTAATACGCATTGCTAAAAAGTTTTGTATCCCCTCTATTATTGTTACTTTTGTCACACAAAATAAAATTCCATGAAGCTGTCATATTTTAAATTACCGATACTATCTTTAGCAATACTATCAATTGTTTTTTTTCAATCTTGTGGTGACTCAAAGGTTGATAAAGAAAACATTTTCACTATAAACCGCCCAATTGGTTCTGAAATTGACGTTTTTTGGAATTTAGTAGAAAATGGTTATAAGGGTAAAAGTTCTTATCTAGCTGAATTTATGATAACGAACAATTCCAAAAAAACTTTAGATAGTACTGGTTGGGCTGTATATTTCCATCAGCCAAGAAGGGTTATTATGGAAAGCACCTCTGAGAATATTGTGATTACTCATGTTAACGGTGATTATTTTCGCTTAGAACCTACATCATCATTTCCAAAATTAAAAACTGGAGAAGATGTTGTTGTTTCATTTGAGAGTGATGCCTGGGCGATTAAAGATGTTGATGCTCCAAATGGTATGTTTATTGTTTTTTCTGACTCAACAGGAGTCGAGTCAAAACCTGAGGTGTTAACTAATGTTTCATATAGTCCTTTGGTTAAAAAAGAACAAACTGATCGTTTTAAAAATGATCCATTAGCCGTTCCCACGGCCCAGTCAAGATTTGACTATAACAAAGCTTTAGCTTTTCAAAATGCTAATGACTTAGTTAAGATTATTCCAACACCTTTTAATTATGAAGAATCAGATGGTGTTTTTGAACTCAATAATGGATTAGTTATTGCCTTTGAAAAATCGCTAGAGGCCGAAGCTCATTTCTTGTCAGAAAAATTAAAAGTTGATGTTGGTATTGATGCCAAATTAATGGAAGGTTCAGAAGGAGTTATTGTACTGAAAAAAGGAGATGTAAAAGTAAATGGTAAATCATCAGAAGCCTATGGACTTGATGTATCTGACAAAGGAGTTGAAATACAAGCTATAGATGGATCAGGTGTTTTTTATGGAATTCAAAGTTTAAGAGCTTTAATCTCGGTTGACTATTTAAGTTCAAAGTCCGGATTAGCAAAGATTCCATTCGTTTCAGTGGAGGATGTTCCTCGATTTGAATATAGAGGAATGCATCTTGATGTAGTGCGAAATTTTTCAAAGAAAGAAACCGTATTGAATTTGATTGATTTAATGGCTTTTTATAAACTAAATAAATTTCATTTTCACATCACCGATGATGAGGGTTGGCGTTTAGAAATTCCCGGGCTTCCTGAACTAACAGATGTTGGTTCAAAAAGAGGGTACTCAAAAAATGAGACTGAAATGTTAAATCCAGCTTATGGTTCAGGCCCTCATCCAAATGGTGATGAGTCTTGGGGTACAGGATATTATTCAAAGCAAGATTTTATTGAAATATTGAAGTATGCTAAAGCAAGACATATTGAAGTGATCCCTGAGTTAGATTTTCCAGGGCACGCTAGAGCAGCAATAGTTTCAATGAAAGCTCGTCAGAAGGAATTAATTTCAGCAGGTAAGCAAGCTGAAGCAAATGAATACATTTTACATGATCCAAATGATGCTTCCAGGTATCGTTCTATACAATTATATGATGATAATGTTATTTGTGTTTGTCAAGAGTCAACTTATCGCTTTTTGGCAAAAGTTACGGATGAAGTTATTTCCATGTATGAAGAAGCAGGCTTGTCTTTGGAGCAGGTGCATATCGGAGGAGATGAAGTTCCACATCCTTCTAAGAGTGATCCTGAGCATGGTGCATGGAAAAAATCACCAAAGTGTAATGCACTTTTAGAATCAGATGATGCATATGAAAATTCGGAGCAGTTGTTTTATTACTTTGTCGATCGTTTTTCAAAAATATTAGAGGATAGGAATATAGTTACAGCGGGATGGGAAGAAATAGGTTTGGTGAAGAGTCAAAATGAAGAGGGAGATGCTAAAGTAGATTTAAACGAAGACTTTAATGAAAGAGGATTTGCTCCTTATGTATGGAATACAGTTTGGAGTTGGGGTGATGAAGATAGAGGATATAAATTAGCAAATGCAGGATTTAAAGTTGTTCTTTCTAATGTTTCTAATAATTATTTTGATTTAGCATATGATAAAGATCCATCTGATCCAGGATATTATTGGGGAGGTTTTGTTGATACTAAAAAGGCATGGGAGTTTGCTCCTTTAAATGTTTATGCTGAGCCTTTAACGAATAGAGATGGTGTTCGATTAAATGTAAAAGAGGATTTTAAAAACCATGTCAGATTGACCGAAGAAGGAAAGTTAAATATTCAAGGAATTCAGGGGCAGTTATGGGCAGAAACTGTAAAAGGTCATGAAATGTTGGAATACTATATTTTTCCAAAGATGTTAGGTTTAGTGGAAAGAGCTTGGGCAAAAGATCCAGAATGGACTTCTATTGAGGAGGATACTACTAGATTTGATGTTCTAAATAAAGATTGGAATCAGTTTGCAAGCCGAATTGGAAACTTTGAACTACCCAGGTTAACATATTTGAATGGAGGTGTGAACTATAGGGTAGCTCCCCCAGGAGTTGAAGTAAAAGAAGGGGTACTGCATGTAAACACAAACTATCCTGGAGCTAAGTTTACCTATACAACTGACGGGAAAGAGCCGAACCTTTCTTCTGTTGAATATAGTGAGCCTGTTTCTGTAACTGGAAAAATGGTGAAAGTGATAGCGTTTTATCCAAATGGTAAAATAAGTAGAGTATCAGTTGTAGATTTATCTCCTAGTATTGTGAAAAAGTAATTTGGTTGTGTAATATTAACTTCCTTTTCTTAAAATCAGTTTAATTAATTATTGATTTAAAAAAGAATATCTAAACTTGGACTTTTAATCTTTTTTAAATTTAAGAACATATACTAATTGATCAAATTTTACCAAAAAAAGTTTGAATTCTGAACTGATTTTTTGTTTTTGTTTAATAAATTCTTAAATAGATTAAACATTTTTTAAGTTTAATTAGAATTAATGTTTTCGGGCTTCTAGACGTTCTAACAGAGATAAGATAATTTAGTGGGGTAATAAATATTAGCTTTTTTTCGTGCATTTTTAAAATAAATTCACTTAATTAACATTATAAACCATTAAAAAAGAGGATCATGAATACATTATTAATCAGCAAATTAGCCACCGACGATTACGTCGGCTTTACGTTTTTTGTCGGTTGTATG
>MDSV01212445.1_pt1 | contig 10847 bp, 6 predicted proteins | sample 810851 | NCBI WGS metagenome assembly MDSV01 (sample SAMN05326640, study PRJNA326480) | marine metagenome | isolation source: seawater | place: Atlantic Ocean: North East | collected 2012 | reverse complement strand
TCTTGTTCACGTTGTTTATCTTGTTCGAGTTGTTTATCTTGTTCAAGCTGTTTGTCTTGTTCACGTTGTTTATCTTGTTCACGTTGTTTATCTTGTTCACGTTGTTTATCTTGTTCACGTTGTTTGTCTTGTTCACGTTGTTTATCTTCTTCACGTTGTTTATCTTGTTCTTTCTTTTGCGATCTTAATAAATCCTCATGCAATGGTAATTTATTTATCCTTTCTTGTGCTGTTTCACTAATTTGTTGTTCTACTATCGCTTCAAAAATCTCTAAACCCTTTAAAAAATCATTTTCACACGAAATATATAAATTTATTAATATATTTCTTGTATCTTCGACTATACTTTGTAAATTTTTTTCATTTAATGACGGATTTATCATAATCATTTTTGTTATCTTTCCCTCATTATCTTCAACATTGACAAATACAAATAATTGATCTATAACGGAAAGTAGTTTTTCTTGATTTTTTTTTGTATTATCCATCATTTTTTTTATATGTTCAACATATTTGAAAAATAATACATTTTTGTAGGATTTTTTATATTTCTTTAAATATTCTCCGGTACTATTTCGTGAACAACCTTCTTTTTTGTGATGCTCTCGTAATTTAATATCGCTAAATTTTTTTATTTTTTCAGAATCAAATGGTTCTACATTATCTGAAAATGCTTCATAAAATAATTGTAAATCTCTCTTATAGATTTTTTTCATTTTATCCGACATCCCAGTATATCCCCCAATATCATAATTATATTTATCTTTGTATAATAATTCTAACTCGACCATACCCGGTTCTTTAGCTAAATTGCTCATATTTTCTTGTGAATTAAAATTGCAATAATCTGGATTAACTGTAATTTCTTTATCTAAACTATCAGTATCATATTTATTATTGTTAATTAAAGCGTCCAATCGTTTGCTACATAGACTTACCGATGAAAAATTCATACTCATCTTTGTATCATTCGGTAAATTATGTTTATCAACAATATTGGCTTCTTTTATTTTACCTTCACTATCAGTATAACTAATTGACGGATTAATTGTTTTAACAATACATGCGAATATATGAGCTATTTTTACATAGAATTTAGCAATTCCAACACATAGCCGGCGCTTCTGAGTACTATTTTTAACATCCATTTTTGGAATATTATCTTTTTTTAAATAGATAACTTTATCTTTTGTCATTATATCTACTATTTTCCCATCTTTAATATGTTGTGCCAAATATTCAATATCTAAATCGTTTAAATTTTGTTCAATTATACGTGATGTTAATATTACTAAATTATTACAATAATTTAGGTCATTTAATTTTTGCATATCTGTAAAATTACTTGTAAATATATATTTAGAAGCTATTTCATTAACTATAGTATATATATCAGTTTTATTATCCTTACTCTTATTTGTTGATTGATTATTTCCCATTATGTAAATTATAAATAAAATAAAATTGAATTAGAAATATATTATTAATAAATAAATTAATATGTTAGTTGACAAAACAAAAAAAATCAAAAAACAAATTAATAAAAAACAATTATGGAATAGTTTTAAAAATGAAATAAAAAACAATGAAATAGAGTGTTTATATTCATTAGAAAAACCACAAGATATATGTCATTGTTGTGAAAGCGTTTTAATGGTTAACGATGATGGTTTTTTAAATTGTACTAACAAAAAATGTGGTATTGTTTATAAAGATGTATTAGACCACACTGCCGAGTGGAGGTATTATGGTGCAGATGATACAAACATATGCGATCCTACGCGCGCGGGTCCTCCAATTAACCCATTATTAAAAGAATCTTCATTTGGATGTAAAGTCATGTGTAATACCATAGCTTCATATGAAATGAGAAAAATTAAAAGATATTCTGAATGGCAATCTATGCCTTATAAAGAGAAATCTCAATACGAAGAATTTCAGCGTATATCTTTACTTGCAACACAAGGTGGCATTCCAAAAATTATTATAGACGATGCCCTTAGATATCACAAATTAATTACAGAAAAAAAAACATTTAGAGGACTTAATCGCGATGGTATAATAGCTGCATCTATCTATATTTCTTCTAGAATAAATAATTATCCTAGAACAATAAAAGAAATTGCTACTATATTTCATTTAGATAATACTAGTGCAACGCGTGGTTGTAAAAATGCTATTTCTATTATTAATGATTCTGAATTTAATTTTAAAGATGAAGATAAAACGAAACTTTGCAATACAACACCATCTTCATTTATTGAAAGATATTGTAGTAAATTAAATATTAACAATGAACTAACTAAATTATGTAGTTTTATTGCTCTACGTATTGTTAATAATAATCTAATACCAGAGAATACGCCTCATTCTATAGCAGCCGGTATTGTTTATTTCGTGTCACAAGAATTTAATTTAAATATTACTAAACAGAATATTAATACAATCAGTAGTATTAGCGAGGTTACCATTAATAAATGTTATAAAAAATTATATGTAATGAAAGATGATTTAATTCCTAAAATTATTTTAAATAAATATAAGTAATATTATTGTATTTATATTATAGTTATAATATAATGAATATACCAAATAGAGTATTTATAGTCCCATATAGAAAACGAGAAACATATAAAAAAATACTTACTGAAAAACTTAGTGAATATTTAAAAGACGAAAATGATTGGGAATTATACTTTTCTCATCAATGTGATGAAAGACCATTTAATCGTGGAGCTACAAAAAATATAGGATTTCTTGCCATTAAGGATAAATATCCTAATCATTATAAGGATATTACTTTTATATTTCACGATGTGGATACATATCCTACTGAAAAAGGTTTAATTGATTATATCACCACCGATGGAGTTGTAAAACATTTTTATGGATTTACATTTTCTCTAGGTGGTATATTTGCAATTAAAGGTAAAGATTTTGAAAAAACAAAGGGATTTCCAAATTTTTGGGGATGGGGTTTAGAAGATAATATAATACAAGATAGGTGTATTTCCAATAATCTTACTATAGATCGTAGTAATTTTTTCTCGGTTAATGATAATCGAATAATAAGAGAATTTGATGGTAATCATAGATTAGTTTCAAAAGGAGATATTTCAGTATATACAAATAAAGCTTCAGATGATTTTACTTTTATTAAAAACATGGAGTATGAAATAGATGACAAAATGATAAATATTAAAAATTTTGATGTTAAATCGAATCTCAACGATCAAGAGTTTTTTTTGAGAAATCAAAAATTAAGTGGTTTAAGAATGAAAATTCCACCAGGTCACAATAAAAGAAATTGGACAATGAAAAAAATTTTTGCTCTTTAATATTTTTAAGAAAAATATATTTTATATATTTTATATATTTTATATAATGTATATTAAATATACTTCATTATTATTAATATTATGATATTTACACAAGAAAATAAAAATACCGATACAGAAACAAATAATATTAATTTCAATATGAATAACAAGAAAGTCAATATGAATAACAAAAATGGTATTGTAGTAAATAAACAACCTCATGAGATTGTTGATTTTCACAACAATATTAAATATTGGTTATCTAATCCAAATAAATCTTTTTATAATTTAAATAATAATGTACGTCTAAGTGAATACAATTTTTTTATTTCTAATAAAATAAAAAAAACAAATATCGAAAGTGGTAAAATAATTTTAATTCAACAATTTTATATTCCTAATGATAAATCTCGTTTAAAAGAATTACAAGAAACATTAAAATATAATTGTCATAATAATTTGATTGAAAAAATTGTATTATTAAATGAACGAATTTACACGGATGAGGAGTTAGGTACTAATGATAATAAAATAGAACAAATTAATCTAGCAAAACGCATTACATATAAAGATGTGTTGAATTATTCAAATAAACTAAAGGATGATGTCTTTGTTGTATTAGCTAATTCAGATATTTTTTTTGATGCATCTATTGGTCGTGTAAAAGAGAGTGGTCTATCTAGTAATAAAAAAGCTTTTACACTTTTAAGACACGAATTTGAGAACAACTTGTTAAAAGATTGTAAATTATTTGGACCAAGAGCAGAAAGCCAAGATTGTTGGATTTGGAATTCAAAATGGAAAATACCCGATAATTTATTAAAAATTTTTGATATTGAATTAGGAATACCGGGATGTGACAATAAAATAATATATTTATTATTAATTTCTGGCTTTACATGTCACAATGAGCCACATTGGATAAAGTGTTATCATAATCATAAAACTATTATTAGAAACTATAAAAATGAAGGAATAAAACAACCTTACTACGCAATTTTTCCTCATATTGAAGATAGTAAACATGATAGTGATAATAATATTTTTGACCCAATACAAGAAAATACAAACTTAAAATATTACATAAAAAATAAAATGGACAATAATAAACATTTTATTATTCCGCGTATAGCTGGAATAGAAAACGAACTTTCATTTTTAGGGATTTGTATTACTCAAAATAAATCTGCATCACAAGAACAAATTCAGTATATTAAATCTATGATTCCTACTATGAAAAAAAACGCAGGCGTAATGCTAACTGACATTAACGCAGTTTGTAATTATTCCATGTTATATTTATCTGCATTTAAAAAATCAGATTGTTATTTTTGGTGGGCTCCTTGGGGGAATGTTGCTATTCATATAGCTAATTCATATGATTTTATTTTAGATAATTTTAAAGAACAAAAAATTGATGCCCTTACACTTGATATATTTAATAATATACATAACGATCCTTGGACATTATCACTTCGAGGAAAACGTATTCTAATTATTAGTAGCTTTACAGATAGTATTAAAGAAAAAATAAACATCAGAGAAAAAATATATGGAATTGATTTGTTTCCAGAATGCGAATTTATATTTTTAACCCCTCCTCAAACACATGGAGAAAATATATCTAGTACATTTGATATTGAATTTAATACTTTTGTTACAAAAATTCATGATATTAAAGATTCTTTCGATGTTGCACTCTGTTCATGTGGTGGTTACGGGAATCCGATTTGTTCTGTAATATATGACATGGGGAAATCTGCTATTTATGTTGGAGGCGTTCTTCAAATGTATTTTGGGATATATGGGGAAAGATGGATGAGAGAACGACCAGAAATTCTACGTGCTTATATGAATGAACACTGGTCACGTCCAAAGAATAGTGAAAAACCAAAAAACAACAAAGAAATAGAAGGTAATTGTTATTGGTAAAATTATTACTAATAATTGTTAATATCAATAATTATTATTACTAATAATTATTACTAATATAAATAATTATTTTATTATTATTTATGATACATACGGAAAATGAAATAAATAAAGACTTAATAAATTTAGCAAATCTATTTATAAATACATCACAATTTATATTTGATTTTAAAAGTAACGAAAAATATAATATTAATAAAAAAAATCTTCATACATTTAATGATAATATACCGAATTTAATTAATTCTAATAGTTATGAATATATAAAATCACCAGCCGAATTATATAAATTAATGAAGATAATAAGTAAATTAGAAGGTGATGGCTTTTACATTGTAAGTAAAATAAGTTATTATCCTATTAATGGTTATAGTGAATGGTTAACAGACGATAATAAATATATATATTTAACATATTCACTTGAACAAAATAAAAGTGGTATTAATTATCAACATGACAAAAGTAATAAATTTCAAACAATATATAATAAAAAAGGGTGGAATATTAATAAAATTTTACATCCAAAAAAAAAAATGGCAGTATTATTTTTTTTCAAATACATATTGTTTAAATATTGTATTTAAACAATCAAATACACATTTTTTAAAAAATAAATTACATAATTATGATTATTATTTTAATAATAATTATAGAATAAATCGCAGAGGTAAGTCATGTGATACTTTTAATAATTTTTTATTTGCTAGACATACTTGTTTTTCAAAAGAAGAATCTATAGATCATCTAGATTGGAGAATTAATAATAAAAAAGCTGTTTTATATTTAATATTATTAGATTTTATCTTTATGGATGACACTTATTATATTAAAAATATTCTTTTAGAAAATATTTCTTGGAAATGTAAAGATGATATATATATTAAAGACTACAAACTAGTAGATACTTCTATTCCAGTAATTTTAGTTGAAACTTATGAAAATCCACATCATCTAAAATATAGGGCTATTGACGGAAGTCATCGTTTATCAAAATTATTAGCATTAAATAATATGCATGTATCTGCTTATATAATTGATAATATAACTTTTAATAAATTTTTAAATTATATAACTTAATTTGGTTTATAAATAATCGTCTGATATATTGATTTAAATGAAATATCTAATTCATTAATATTAAAATCCTCTTCCGGGATATCAAAGGTAATAATGATAGATTTTATTTCTTCTTCGTCTACATCATTAATAACTGGAGATTCTAATTTTGAAATGGGGCGGCGATTCGGATTTGCAAATATGTATAAAATATTATTTTTTTTAACCATTCCTCTTAAGAAATGTTTTTTTGGATCTACTAATTTATAAACGGAATTACCATGTGGTGTTTTTTTTAATAAATAGCCACTTTTTGTAGATAATGACCAAGTCTTATTATTTTGTATGATTACATCATGATTCATAGGCGTATCTGTTTTTATATTATCATTTTCAAAAGAATTTGTCTCTATATTAAAAATAATAATCTCCGAATTATATTTTTCAGTATTTTCTTGAGTATTTTCTTGAGTATTTTCTTGAGTATTTTCTTGAGTATTTTCTTCATTATTTTCTTGAGTATTTTCTTGAGTATTTTCTTCATTATTTTCTTGAGTATTTTCTTGAGTATTTTCTTCAGTATTTTTTATACACTCTATATAGCTATTTACTTGTACAGAAAGAATCTCTTTTTCTGGTTTAAATTTATTTTTATTGCTATTTACATCCATTATTTTCAATAATTCGTCTACATTAGTATCTGTATTTGTTATATGTATAACATGATTGTGTGATAATAACCCATAATGGTCTCTCGATGAATTTGGTGCAATTGGTTGATTATATTTTTGTCTAATATATCTTTTAAATTCAATCATATTTGTATTTGCTACATAGTTGCCACTACCATCATTGTATATTTTAAAATTTGGTTCTTTATCATACAATAAATACATTCTAACTTTATGTTTTGCATTTTTTAAATAATTAAGTTTATTTGCTATAAATTCATTATCGATATTATTACTTTCATTATGATATATTTTTTTAACAAAAGAATCAATATCTGCTATATCTATATCCTTTTTTATTTTAATACAAATCCCCTGAAATTCTAATTCAATAATCTCTTGTTCAATAGAATCGATAAAATCAATACCATTTCCCCAAATACATAATATATGAAATATTCCTTTATCTTTTGAATCATTTACTTGATATATTGCTTTTATTAATTCCGAATTATCGTAATTATCGTTGGATAAATTTAATATTTCATCGTATATATTTTTTAATCTTTCATTATTTAATACATCAATATATATACCAGCATTTATATATAATTTATTATTATCAATATAAATAGTATTAATATGATAAATATCTTTATCTCTAACATATTTACTTTCATATAATTTAGGTATTATCTTTTTTAAAACTACATCTATATATGTCTCTTCGAGTGTAGTAACGTTGATTTTAGTTATACAATTAACCGCAGTATCACATCTATATATATATCCATCATTGTAACATAATTGATGTGTATTAACTCGACCACTAGTTGATATTGTCTTCACATATTCAAATGTATTAATATCAAATGAACATATATTTTCATTGCATGCAATATATATATAATTATCATCATTTGTTATACCAAATGGTCTAAATGATCTTCGGCCTTGTGGTTTATATTCGTCATGGCTTGTTTGAGACAATTTACTATCTAAAAATTCACAATAAGGTACTCTCTTGTACGTTAAAGTATTTTCATCAAGTATAATAAAAGAATCATTTGTATTTCCCAATGTCTCATCTGTTATAAATTTTCCAGTTATTAATATCATAAATTAATAATATATTATTGTTCTTATTATTTTTAAAAATAATACGAATATTAATATTATTACTTAAAGTATTTTAATAATATAAATTAATGGATAGTTTACATATCGAGAATAGTAACGATGAAAAATACATTGAACTTAAAAATATATTATATGAAGTAATGAATAACACAAATTTAGAATTAAATGATGTTGATACTGATTCAAATTGTAAAAATTTAATTTTTAATCCTATTAAGATAATTAGATTAGATCTCGAAAGATTAAACGAAATTAAAAACACATTTGGTAACCTTACAAGTGGGCGTAAGGGTGGTATTTATAATGACAATCGTTATACATATAAAAGACATTTGTCTTACTTATGGAAATTAATTAAAAAACTAAATGAAATAGAAAATGACATTAATGGATATTATATACCCTCTGGATTTTACTATTATCCACCTAAAGGAGCATGTGGTTGGCATACCAATTCAAATAATCCTGGAAAACGTATATATTTAACTTATGCTGACGAAGAAAATAAAAGTTTTTTTAGGTATTATGATAATGAAAAAAAGGAAATAGTTACTAAATATGATAAAAAAGGTTGGTTTATAAATAAATTTAATGTTAGACAAGAAGAAGAAGAACGTTTTTGGCATTGTATTGGTTCTGATACAAATCGTATTAGCATTGGTTTTAATCTAGTAGAACGTCCTTGTTTAATAGAAGATTTCATGAATACATACGAAAATCATTTTAACGATATATATAATAATATTATTTACCAAAAATCAAGTGACATGTTTAGAAATTTTTTATCTGGAAAATATTACACATCTTATACAGATGAAAAAAGAAATAATGGTGAACTCACTACAAAAAATTATGTATTAGATTTCATAAAAATCCAGAATATATTTTTAAGCGAAGAGTTACAAAATAATATTAAATTAACTGATATATATTGGAATAATAAAAAAAAAGGTGAAAATGGTAATTTTCACCCAGAGATTGATATATTATTTCCTATAATATTATTAAAATCTAACGATAATCCGCTAAATTTAGAATATATAACAATTGATGGAAATGAACGATTATCAAAAATGGCATCATTAGATATTAAAACGATTTCAGCTTTTGTAATTGATAAAATATTATTTTATAAACATATTAAACCTATTAATTAATGTAGACATTGAATTTTGTGCTAATTCATTATAATATATTAATCGTCGTCCCAGTAGTAGGTCACGTGCCTATACTTATAGTATAACTGCGAACCGACCAAATATAAACCATACGTGCTATTGGTGCGGGAGGTTATCGAGGGGTAGCTGCTGCCGTTGTTTACCCCTTGGAGTTGAAGACCCTTGGAGCACGTTATGTTGTACTGGGGGCTGAGGTATGCCGTCGACCCATACATGTACGAGTAACCATAATTGCTCCGCCCTACAAAATTCTGATAGGCGTTCATTCGAACCGCACTGCCGCCGCCTGCGTGGCTGTTCTGAATGCCGTTTATATAAAATTTTGAATAGGAGGTGTTGGGGGAGGAGTAACCAATAGCAAAGTTGTTTAGGCTTTTAAAATGTAATGTTCCTCCCATATCTTTCAAGACTCCTCTAATACTCTCTTTCCATTTATCATCATGACTCGACACCGCATCTTGATAGTTATCACTACCTACATACCAATTGAAAACCGCACCCGAGTTGAGATCATTCAGTACACCTGTTACATTACTAGATATATCGGCCAATAAATGAGCAGAAAATGATGTAGCCGCTGAATTAACAAATAGTCTGTTAGAAATATCTGTTACACTTTGACTATCGGCACCACCACCACCACCACCACCACCAGAATTAATATCAGAATTTTTTGCCAATTGAATCCACCCTCCAGCATGTGAAAAATATGCAGCTCCTGTACTATGTACATGAGCAAACATTCCATGATATGTTGATGCATTTGGTAAATCGTCTACAGTAGGATATACATTTGAATATAATATTTTATCAGCTGTTATAATTTGTGAACTTATATCACCATTAATTGATAAATCTCCGATAATATTTAATGTATCTCCTATTGTCTGTATTGTAGTAAATGATGCATCTTTAACTATTAATCTAGTATTTAAGCACAAATCGTGCATTACTTCTATCGGCGAATAACCCATCAGTTTTTTCACACTCAATGATATAATTGATGCGTCTGTACCAGATATATGACCATTAAATGATACATCTTTATAAAAAATAGCTTTACCATCACCTTTTATTTCAACCGCAGAACCATCAGTACCACCATGTAGTAACAATAAATTATCGTCTGAACTATCTCCATATTGTGTTACTGAAAGGGCAGGACCTGTTCCTTGATTAGATATATCTAATTGACTACTAATTAATATTTCATTATTTACTGTGGTAATATTTTGTATTACTTCATTAAAATTAAAAGATCCATCTATGATTAAATTTCCTGTTATATTTACATTTTGATTAAACGATACGTCCGATAAAAATCGTATATTATTTTCTGAGTTAACACTTATATTATTAACAGATAAATCGTTTGTTTTTACATTATTCTTAAATGTATCAAAATCACCCGACAATGTATAATAAGTATCCGACAAGTCGTGGAAATTCTTCGACAAGTCTATGAAATTCGTGGATAAATCGTCTACATGACCAGATATTTCACCTATGTTTGCTATGTTTGTTGTTACCACACCAGATAGTTCATAGTG
>MDSV01004784.1_pt1 | contig 10847 bp, 12 predicted proteins | sample 810851 | NCBI WGS metagenome assembly MDSV01 (sample SAMN05326640, study PRJNA326480) | marine metagenome | isolation source: seawater | place: Atlantic Ocean: North East | collected 2012 | reverse complement strand
TAAGAGCATTAACGAAGGATAAGGAAAAATTTTTCCTTATCCTTCGTTAATGCTCTTAATATTATCCATACCTAAGATTTTATTTGATTTTGGAGGATTGAGCATAGCCACGTCTTCCTTTCTAATTAAAACTCCTTTATTCATCGCAGATATTACTATTTTTTATGTATTAAAGTCTCTGCTAAATCATAGGCATACCCTAAGATTAATCATAATTTATTGGTTTTCACCTGTATTAATTTATATTTCTTATATTCATGGCCAGTTAGATATTATTCCAATTTCATTAGTATTTGTAAGTTTGTTTTTCCTATTTCGAAATGCATTGTATTTATCTGCCATTTTTTTAGCTTTTTCAATTGCCACCAAGACTGTCATTATTGCAATTATTCCAATCCTTATAATATTTCTTGTTTCACAAAGACTGCCATGGCTGAAAGTAATCCAATTTCTTACTATTACTTTAATATCCTTTTTCATAGTAAATATCCAGTTTATTTTTTCCAATGACTTTCTAGAAATGGTTTTTAATAATAAACAACAGGCTAAAGTTCTTATTGCGTCAATTCAATTTGGGTCACTTAATATATATCTATTGCCAATAGCATATTTTGCTATTCTTCTGAAAGGTTTTTCTATGAGAACATTAAATAAGGATTTATTTGTAATGTTCATGGGTTTTTCATTGGCAATATTGTTAATCTTCACAAATCCTAATCAAGGATGGTATTTCTGGTTTTTACCTTTTTTAATGTACTTTTATGTAAAAGCATTTAATGGAGTTTTTTTACTTTTTCTTCTTCAAGTGACCTATTTTATTTACTTTTCTCTTAAAGAAAATAATGATTTTTTTATAATAAACAGCGATCTTTATCCACTAATTCATAGTAATTACAAAGACGCAGTGGTTAGCCTTTCTGGACTTAATGAAAGCATGATAGGCGATTTATCATTTACTCTTCTGCAGGGGCTATTAATCTTCAACTGTTTTCTAATTTATAACATTGGATTGAATAAATACTCAAACCTTAAAATTATTTCAGTGCCTTTTTTAATCGGAATTGGAGGAAATTCTGGAGCTGGTAAATCAACCTTTGCTAATGCTTTAGCAAATATTTTTAGCTCAAAAAAATCTATTCTTCTTCATGGCGATGACTTGCATAAGTGGGAAAGAGGCAGCTCAAATTGGTCTCAGCACACTCATTTAAATCCTAAGGCAAATAAGCTTCATAATGAGATAAGGATTTTAAAGGATTTGATAAATGGAAAAACAATTCTGCGGAGTAAGTATAATCATGAAACAGGTCAGTTTGATCAACCTCTTCAAGTAAAAGCTCAGAATCTAATATTTTATGAAGGTCTTCATCCATTTTTTTTGGATCGTCAAAGAAAGCTATTTGACTTAAAAATTTTTTTAAATCCTTCATCTAATCTAAATTCATCATGGAAGATTGCTCGCGATACTCAGTCAAGAGGAAAATCAGAAAATGACGTCATTAAACAAATTAATCTAAGGGAGGAAGACTCTAAAAGCTTTATTAAAACTCAATTAAAATTTGCAGATATTACAATTGAACCCATTCTAAGAGATGGATTAGATAGCCAAAATATAGATAATATTTCATATAAAATCATAGTTTCAAATTCTTTATATTTAGATGAAATTATAGAGAGGTGTGCTGAAGAACCTGGTATTAAAATAACACATGATTTCTTGGATGAAACGCATCAATCTATATACATAGATGGAATGATTACAACTAACCAACTTCAGTTAATTGCAGATGAAATGGTAGAAGGCTTGCAAGAATTAGGTATATCAAAACCTATATGGCCTGCAAATGCATTTGGCGTCGTTATACTCTTGTTAACATACCTAATTTTTTCGGAAGCTGAAAATGAATGATCTTGATCATATTAATAACTTTCTTCGTATGTCACATGAGATAGGATCAAATCTAGCATATGTTCAGGGAGGTGGAGGAAATACATCAGTAAAAATAAATGATAATTTTATGTACATTAAATCATCTGGCGTTTCGTTGAAAGATATAGATCTAGAATCAGGGATGGCAAAAGTAGATTATAAGAAAGTTAATGATTACCACTCACAACCAGATATTTCAGACGAAAAATATACTAAATCAATAAATAATTTTTCTCTTACTCCGCATCAGAGACCTTCTATGGAAACAGGTTTCCATGCGCTTCTAGGAAAATATGTAATACATTCTCATTCTGTTTTTTTAAATGTATTTTTATGCTCAAATGAAGGCAAAGACATCCTTTTAAAACATTTTCCAAATGCAGTATGGATAAATTACTGCACTCCTGGAAAAGATCTTACTTTTCAAATTAGTAAATCAATAGGGCAGACAGATAGTGAGTTTGAAGGGTTAATTTTTCTTGAAAATCATGGCGTAATCTCATCCGCCTCTTCATACAAAAAATGCCTAAAGCTTCATAATGATAGCAATGAAAAAATTAAATCATTTTATAACTTAAATAATTTCAACCTAATTAATAAAACTTTATCTAAACCCTCGTCAAATTTTCTTTTTCCAGATCAAGTAATATATATGAGTGAAGATGAATTAAATAAGAATACTCAGGCTTTGCATGAGACTATTTCCACCGTTCACTATCTTGAGGAAGCAATGAATAATCTATCGTTAAGCCCAAAGTATTTATCAAAAACGGATATTAAAACTCTGAATAGTATGCAATCTGAAAAATATAGAAAACAAATATCTAAATAAAGTGATCATAATTCATCATAGGGTTAATAATCTTAAAAGTTTAAATTCATTAGACGTAAATGATGGTGCTGAAATTGACGTAAGGTATCATCATAATGACTTAGTCCTCCATCACGACCCATTTGAGCATCATAATAATTCTCCTATTAAACTCGATTCTTTTTTAAGGGAGTGGAACTGTAATGGGCCGTTAATACTAAATCTCAAAACAGAAGGCATTGAAGATAGTTGCATAAATCTAATGGAAAAATTTAATATACATAATTGGTTTTTTTTAGATATGAGCATGCCTTTTTTTGTAAAGTACTCAATGTTAAGAGCTCCAAATAAATATATTAATTTTTCAAAAGATAATCTTGCAGTTCGATATTCAGATTTTGAAGCTATTGAGTATGCTATTTCATTTGCAGGAGAGGTTGGGTGGGTATGGGTTGATTCATTTCAAAAATTCTCACTTGATAGAAAAAGTGCAAAAACTCTTAAAGACTTTAAATTTAAAATTTGTCTTGTTTCCCCTGAATTGCATAATCACCCAATTGAAATGATTAAAGAAATACGATCAAAAATTGAGGATCTCAACATAACAATCGATGCAGTATGCACAAAACATCCTGATGCATGGACCAAAATATGCAAATAATTATTCCAATGACAGGAAATGGCAGCAGGTTTGTAAATGCAGGCTATAAGCGCTTAAAACCATTTATAAAAGTTCACGAAATTCCCATGATTCATTGGGTTGTAAAAATGTTTCCAGGCGATGAAGATAAAATTTTATTTCTATGCAGAGACACTCATATTCAGAAACAAAAATATATGACGAAAGAGCTTAGAAATGCAGCGCCTCGGTCAAAAATAATAAAAATTAATAAATGGGAAAAGCTAGGGCCAGTTTCAGATGTATTAAAAGCAGCTGAATATATAGATGATTCAAAGCCAATTTTAGTAAGTTATTGCGATTTCTTTGCAGGGTGGAATTATAAAAAATTTAAATATTTTCTTCAAAAGCATGATCCGGATGGAGCTATTCCTTGTTATACAGGATTTCATCCTCACCTCATTCATAAATCTAACTTATACGCAACCTGCGAAACAAACCAAAACTTTCAGCTCAAGAAAATAAGGGAAAAATTTCAATTAAATAAAGATAAATTTCAGGACTTACAATCACCAGGCCTTTATTATTTTAAAAACGGAAAACTTCTGAAAAAATATTGCAAAAAACTAATGAATACTAAAAATTCAATTAATGGAGAATATTATATGAGCCTTCCATTCAATGCGATGGTAAATGACAAATTAAATATATTATGTCCTCCAATTGTAAAGTATTTTTGCCAGTGGGGTACTCCAAAAGATTTTGAAGAATATAATTATTGGTTAAGTATTGTTAAAAATTTAAGTAAAAAATTATGATTATTTTAGTTCCAATGGGCGGAAAAGGAACCAGGTTTGCAGATCAAGGATACACTCTTAACAAAGCATTGATTCCTGTTACCAGTCGACATGACGGCAAAAAATATCCTATGGCGCTTAGTTCATTGATGGATATTCCCTGGATAAAACTTAAATCAACAAAAGTCATTTGCGTTAATAGTCTCGAGCATGAAAAAAATGGATTGGAAAAAAGAATTAAGAATTTTTTTCAACATGCCATATTTATTCATGATCATATAAAATTAGATCAGGCTTTTGGCTGTCTCTTAGCTAGAGAATTTCTTGATAATGAAGAAGAGCTATTTATAGGAGCTTGTGACAATGGTTTTGATATAGATCTTAAATCTTTTAATCAACTTAAAAAAAATAGTGATGCAATTATGCTGAGTCATACTAATAATGCAAATATTGAGCAAAATCCAGAGGCTCACAGTTGGGCTCATCTTAAAAAAGACGGAGTAGCTCTAAATCACCTTTCTTTTAAAAAAACTGTTAGTAAAAACCCTATGAATGATCACGCTACGACAGGTATGTTTTGGTTCAAATCCGCAAGAGTCTTTCTGAATTATTTAGAGAAAATGATTTGGAGCAATGATTCTGAAAACGGAAAGTTTTATGTTGATAAAATCTTAAATTATTATTTAAAAGATAAGCATTCTGTGAATAAGTTTGATGTAAATTTTATTTGTTGGGGTACCCCAATTGATTACGAGCAATATGAAAAAACATTAAGCTATTGGATGGAGTTTAATAGAAAAATTCTTAATTAATTTCTAGATATTACGAAAACTTGAGTACCAAACTCCTTATCTGTATTCATCATAATAGTTTTCCAACCAAGATTATTCAGTTGGCCATTAATTTTTTTATAATTTTGTGTTTCAGCAAGAATAACGTACTGAATGTTATTATTTTTGTGTATAAGTTTGGCATCTCCACTTATCCACGAGATTCCGTTTTCACGTTCAAGCCTTGATTGATTGAATAATAATTTTTTCATTGACTTCCATTCACCTACAGTTAATTTGCTCATCATTGGAGACAACGTCCCCTCATAATATACGCCAGGCATATATAAATTTTTAAAACCATTTTTTTCTTTAATAACTTTGTATGCGTCATCAAGTCTAAAGGGAGGGTGTGTTACAAAATTACAGCCAAATTCAAGATTATATTTTGCACTTATACTATCGAAGGCATTTTTATCAACTATGCAAAAACTTTTAAAATTAACTAGAGTTGAAATATTTATTATTATTATTACTGTGCCTATGACTGATAAAGCAATGCCTAATATATTTTTATAAATATTTAAGAATAATAAAATTGAGAAAATAACCACAGGAATATATATTTCTAATTGATACTTTGCATGCCCACTATTGTCAATTAATCCATACATTACTGTAAGGAATAATAAAAAGAATAGCCCCATCCATCCATGTATGTCTTTTAGATTTGCTAATAGCAATAATAAGAAAACAAAACTAAAAAAATAGCCAAATGAATTAATCAAGTTAGCAAAAACTGCGCCACTGACAAATAACTCAATTATTCCTAATGTTGGAGCCACTCTATCAACAGTAATTTCAGCACCCTCAGTTGTTGTATAAATGAAAAAGGGTAAAAAAAATAGTAAAGGACTTGCATCCTTTAAAAGATTCCTCAGCTTTGAAATTAGGGAAATTTTATTTTTTGAGATAAATAATGCATGAAAAATTACTGGCAAAATAGCAAAAATTGAAGCAGATCTCATAAAACAGAAAAGCAAAATGATAATAAAGATATTTCGGTACTGAATATTGCTTTTTTCTAGCAGCATTATTAAGACAACTGAAAAACAGATCATTGACCAAAGTGATTGTTCAACGGTAGATCCTAAAAATAAAACTCCTGGCATAGATGCAATTGCAATGCATAATACAATCGCATTTAAGCTTGACGCTTCCTCTTGAAGCTTACTAAAAATGAAATAGATAAATGCCAAGAAGGGAAGAAAGTATGAAAGTTTTAAACTGAAATCATTGAGTCCAAAAATTATAGTAGAGATGAATATTGGCAAGCCCATTAGTGGTGGATGAGGGTTTGTTGCGCCTCCTAAGATTGATACTAAGGCTCTTAAAGAAATTAAAATAAATCCAAATAGTAAGATTTTTGAAACATTTGAAAATTTTTTTATTTGAAACAATATAAAAATCAATACTATAGTGCTGATTACTATAGCTAAGCCAGTCAGCCTAATTATCAAACCTATTGAAATCTCGTCAAATTGATCACTTCCTGAAACAATGATTTCTGATATTTTAAGGAGATGAATAATTCCGTTAGTTGCATAGTATAGGCCGTCATTTGTGATTGAAAGGTGCATGTAATTACCTGACAAAACAAAAAGAAAAATTGAAATTAAAAATATTATCAATAATTTAGTCTTTGCAGCTTGAAAGCTTGGCAACGAAAAAGCAAAAATGTTGTTACTCAGTCTAAAAAAATCTTTATTTAAAAATAAAAGAAAAACAATAATTGGTAATAAGAAATGTATTAAGTGAGGAAGAGAAGATAGAAGATTTTGAAAGTTTTCTGTTCCTGCTCCATAGAAACCATAGGCTATTAGTGTTAAAAAAGAATATAAATAAAATTCATGTATCTTAATTTTCATTATTTTTTTTGAAGATAAATATTCTAGACCCAAAGTAGTTACTTATCATTCCGTAAAAAATAGCTACCACCCAGCTGAGCCTATAATCTAACAAAATCTTTTCTGACAAATTGCTTGTAATTAAGGCAACAATGTATCCATTTATGGAATAAATGATAACAAATTTTAAGAGATCTATTCTTTTAAATTCATATTCTCTTTCAAAAACCCATATTCTTCCAAAGTGATACGAAGTTATAGTTCCAAATCCATAGCCTATGGCACTGCTTAGAAATATGCTTGCATCTTGACTAAATAAATAAAGATATATTAAATAATTTATTGACGTTGAAAAAATTCCAACGATGCAAAATTTTATAAAACTATTCACAGTAATTTAATTTTATATTTATAAACGTTAATAAAGCTATAATGCCATCATGAATTCAATGTTAAAAGAGGGCCTCTCTGTAGTAATCCCAATTTACAATGAAAAAGATAACATTCAGTTATTGTTTAAAAAAATTATTAGTTTTAAGAAAAATTCTGATATTAATTTTGAATTTATACTTGTGGATGGTTTTTCTCAGGATGGCACACAAGAGTTAATTAAGAAAAGCATTGAATTAAATAGCTTGCATCAATATGTAAAACTTTATTCAATGAAAACTAGGAATGGCTATGGATATGACATAATGTTTGGTTTACAAAATGCTAATTATGACTCTTTAGCATGGACTCATGCCGATCTTCAAACAGATTTAAATGATGTCTTAAAAGGATATAAAATATTAAAACAAAGCCCAGCTAATTCAATTATAAAAGGAAGACGAGTTGGAAGAAACTTTGTGGACTCGTCGTTGACTTTTGCAATGCAGATTTTTGCTTTAATTAAAACAGGAATCAATCTCTCTGATATTAATGCGCAACCAAAAATATTTCCAAGACAACTATACGAGACATCATTGATAAAAAATGCCCCCAATGATTTCTCCTTAGATCTTTTCTTGCTAATTAACGCAGTGAAGCTCAAATCAAATATCATAACTTTTGATGTTAAATTCAAAGATCGTCAATATGGAGAAGCAAAGGGGGGTGGAGGATCACTTGCTAATAGAATTGCTTTGATTAAGAGAACTATTAAATATATAAATAATGTAAAAAAAACATAATTTAATACCTTGCCCATGCCAAAAATTTCTATTTTAACACCCACATACAATAGAGCTGAATTCCTTCCAAAATTAGCTGAATCTCTTCAAAAGCAGTCATTTCAAGATATCGAATGGATAATAGGGAATGATGGCTCAAATGATAATTCAGACGAAGTTATAAGAAGTTTTGCAGAAATAGTCCAATTTCCTATTATTTATATCAATTCATCGCATAGAGTTGGTAAATCTAAGATAGATAATTTATTAATTGATGAATCAAAAGGTGAATATATTTTATGGTGTGATTCAGATGACTATTTTGTAGACGATGCCTTGGAGTTTCTACTGGATGAGGTCAAAAAAATTCCAGAATCTGAAAAAAAATTATACACAGGAGTACTTGCGCAAAATATTGATACTAAAGGAAAAAGTCAGACATTTAGTCATAATGCTATTCCACAAAAGTCTATTCATGTTTTGTATGATTCTATAGAAAAATATGTAAAAGGTGACGGAACGAATTTAGTTTTATCAGAGCATTTAAAAGGTAAAGAGTTTCTAGAGGTCGATTTTTTAATAACAGAGTCTTCTTTATTGGAAAAAGTATTTCATAACAAAAAAGTAATTATTTCGCCTAAAATTGTAAAAATTATGAATAGAACTGCAGAAAATAGTATAAGTTTTGGTAAAAAACTTTCATATTGTAGGGGTTCTGCATACGCTATTTCAGAAATGATTAATAAAGAAAAATATAGATCTTTGCCAAAAGTCTCAAAAATCAAACTTATTTTAAATTATTTTAGATATTCTATTCATGGCAGCATTTCATTAAATAAAGCCCAAAATTTATGGCCTGTTTTAAAAGATAATAAATTTTTATTAATTTTTTATCCTTTTTCTGTTTTGCTATGCCTGAGAGATACTTTGTTGGGAAAAGTCGAAAAAACTCATATAGAGTTTGATCATAATGTTGCTATAGCAAAAGTTACTAAAGAAAGTTTATAATAACAAATAATTAATACATCAGTAAAACCAACCTTTTATAAACATAATGAATCTTTCAAATATTTCGCATGAATATGATGAAAAGGGCTTTATTGTTATTAAATCTTTAATCAGCAATGAGGACAATGAAAGATTTTTAAAAATTGCGAAAAGTTATGACTCTGGAGAGACGACTAATGAAAATATAAGTTATTTTCCTCATCCGATTAGGTTTTTTGATCCCAGAATGTATAAGCAATTTTCAAAATGGCTTAGCATTCAATTTTATAGAGATTGTTTTTTTCTTAGCACAAGGACAAAACAAAAGAATTTTCAGTCTGTGATCAATTCCCTTGACTATGATGGCTTTAAAAAAATTTCTAGAATCGATAGTTATATTTCCAAAAAGAGTCAAGATGATCCAACAGAGTGGCATACTGATCAGGCGTTTGGAGGCGCCACCAACCCAGCAGAGTTTTTTGGGGGAACATCAGGCTTAATGTCAATGAATAACATTAATAGGTTGTTTATTCATTCTACCTCTGTTCAATACTTGAATGGTTGTTTCTCTTACATTCCTTATTCTCATAAAATTAATATCTCTATGAGAAAGCTCATTAATTCTGGCAAGGTTAGGTATAAACCATTTTACTTATTAGAGGATGCAGTAAATTTAGTAAAAGGTGACTATCACAGAGAGCTATTAACTCTTTGTACTAAGGAAGAAATTGATCAGTTTATTAATCATGGCTCTAATGCACTGAAAAGTGATAAAGATTATGTGCTTGAATGTGAAGCTGGCGACGCTGTCTTATTTAATGACTTTGGATACCATAAGGGAACTGCACCACAATCAAATGATAGAATTGTCTTTAGGTACTGGTATTAATCTTTTTCAACAGAATTACTTGATGCCTGTATTTCATATATTCTTCTAAAATTTTGAAATCTGAACAAATTCCGTAAGATTCCGCTATAGAGTATTTTTCGTTAGAAAAATATTCTCTAAACGTATTACTCGTAATGATATTATTATGTGTAGGATCTTGAAAAGCTTCTGGGAATGGATATATCGGAGTATGAGATAGAAAAATTCCATCTTCTTTAAGAACTCGCCATATTTCATTCATCAAATGTATAAATGGAGAATTTATTTCTTTATTAATATAGTCAAATCTGGGTATGTGTTCGATTAGATCAAAAGCTGTTATGAAATTAAAGTGTTCATCCGGAAAAGGAATAACTTCATAACCTAACCTACAATGTTTAACATTTCGTTCATTGTCATCAAACAAATCTAATCCAAAGACTGAGCTAGATTTGAATGGATTTACAGGGGTTGATCCGGAACCTAAATCTAATGAAACTGTATTTTTATTGTCAACAATATATGGAAAACATATTTCATCTATACTCTTATTCGTTTGACGCGGCAGATTTGCAAAAAAAATTTCATATATTTGAAAAAGATAATAACAAAAGTGAGAAATCCTTCGAATCTTTTTAAACATATGTAATCAAAAAGTTTATTTAGATGATGTTAACCATTTGTTATATAATAAGCAATTTACAAAACTGAAATTAATCATGATTTTTAAAACTCGTAAAATTGTTAACTCTTATTGTTTTTATTTCTTAATATTATTTTCTATATTTTCAAATTACTCGTTTTCTCAGGATATTCAAACCAATCTAGCAGACGAGTTTTTAGATGGCCTCCCAGCGTCAGTAAGAGATCAAATCGAAGTTCAAAATGATATTCAGGAGGAAAAAGACATTGAAGATCTTTTTCGATCAGATACGTCTCTAGAGAAAAATAAAATTATTCTTGAGAAACTTAAAGATCAACTGAAGGCAATTGATCAAAGGTTCAAGAAT
>MDSV01156861.1_pt1 | contig 10849 bp, 12 predicted proteins | sample 810851 | NCBI WGS metagenome assembly MDSV01 (sample SAMN05326640, study PRJNA326480) | marine metagenome | isolation source: seawater | place: Atlantic Ocean: North East | collected 2012 | reverse complement strand
TCATATGTTTTAAATTACTATTTGTGCGTTCGTAGCTCAACTGGATAGAGCGTCTGACTTCGGATCAGAAGGTTGAGGGTTCAAATCCTTCCGGGCGCATAATCTTAAGCGATCCAATTTTTTAATAAATCTTGATTTTGTTGAATATAATCCGGAAACGTATTATCTATGCTAATTTTTTTAATTTCAAAACCCCTTTCGAACACATCCTCCCCCTTTTTTATTCTATCTTGAATTTTTAATTCATCAGCCAAATGTTTTTTATTAAATTCTCCATGAGCAAAAGATTTTATTTTTTTTGAAATATTTTCTGCACTTTGTAAATAAGCGAAGTGCCAACCTCCATTTTCGATGATTTGAATATTTTTTGGCTTATCTAATCTCCAAAACGGATATTTTTTAAATTTTAAATTTCTAAGCCATTGAGGGGATTTTAAATTTTTCTTTAAGCAAATTTTTGAACCATGCCAATTGTTTTCACTCAAATTTAAAAAATTGATTTTGTACATAAACATTTTTTGAGAAAAAACAGCATAATTTTGCTTTTTAAATAAGTTTAATTTTTTTAAATCAGGAATTTCATCCACGTCGGATAAAATAATAATGTCTTCATCATCTGCTTTGTCTAGAACTTTCATTAATGAATTTCTTTGATGTTGTTCAACTAATGACTCACCACCTTCGTGTGGTTTTCTGATATTTTCTGGAGTATCGTCAACAATAATGTATCTTATTTTATTTTTAAATCGTTTGTACTTATTTAAGTCAAATTGTAATTTTTTTTCTTTTCCTTGATGATTAACTGTGGATTCTACAATTACAAAGTAGTCAACAAAATCATTTAAAATATTAAATCTTAAATCAGCTATGTGCTCTTCATTAAAATATTGAAAGCAATCATATATTGCCATAATTTATTTTTTTGTAAAAGTTGTTAACCCTATTTTTTTTCCCTCTATCTTTGAGGACGAGCAGTGTAAATTAGTTCTGTCAAAAATTAACATAGAACCTAGTTCCCACTCGTAAACAAGTTCAATTTCAAGTCCTATGAGATTTTCTATTTTTTCATGATTCAAAAATTTTTTATGATCTTCAGAGTTAAACGGTTTGTTGCCATACATACCTATATGGTTATTTGATCTAATGTTTTGTCCATAATTTAATTTTGTTACCTCTAATTCTTTTTGATCAATAGTAAAATTCGTAGATTTACCGTAAAATCTATTTTTAAAAATTACGGTACTTCCAACTGGGGTCAAAGGAATTAAACTTTGTTTATATATTAAATCCTCAAAATTAAAGCCACCATCTATATGCAAACCAATGGGGTTGTAACTTTCTTGGAATAGTCCGTAAATTACGTTCCCGCTTTCTGTTTTTAAATTATCATACTTAAAATCACCAATTTCATTTTTTAATCTACTATAAAATAATTCTTCTAATTCCTTGCCATATTCTTTTAACCATCTTTTTTTAACTACATTTTGTTTTTTGTTGTGAACAGTTGTTGGCAATTCTTCATATAAATTTAAAAATTTACTAATTTCATCTTTTGTAAATAAATTTTTAATTACCTTAGGAGGGCTTTCATTCTTTTTTATTTCATCAATTTTATTATGCATTCTTATTCTCCAACATTTATTAAAGTACCTCTATTTTTTGCTCCATCATATGAGATATAAAAAACGGCAACCCCAAGTATGAAGTAAAAAATAGAAATTCCTATAGCTAAAATTATATGATTATAACTTATAATGTCGTTGATTAAAATGTTTCTCATTTCTTCAAAAATATGGACTAAAGGCAGTATTTTTGCAGTTATCTGTAACCAATACGGTAAAATTTCTATTGGATAATATATACATCCTAACGGCGCTAAAAAAAATAAACTTGCCCAAGCTATGTTTTCAAATGAAGGTCCAAATCTAATTAGCCCAGATGTAACAAGCAAACCTAACGTAATACCAAAAAGGTATAAACTTAATAATAATAAAATTAATGGCAAACCTATTTTAAAAATTGAAACACCAAAAAGAGGTATAGCTAATAATACCGCTGGAACCGTCCCTATTAAAGTCCTTACAATTGCTGTTAGAGTTAGAGCCGCAATAATTTCTTTAAGTTTAATCGGTGATATAAAAAGGTTTGTGAAATTTCGACTCCATATCTCCTCTAAAAACATCATATTATAACTTATGCTAGACCTAAAAAGAAAATCGTAAAGAATAGCTGCTGACAAAATTACGCCGACAGTATTATTATAGTAAGATGAGCTCAAGGTAAAAAATTTAGATATAAATCCCCATAGAAAAATCTGTATACTAGGCCAATAAACTAAATCTAAAATTCTTGGAAAAGAACTTTTAATTAAATAAAAATGTCTTAAGCTTAAACCGTATACTTTATTCCAATTCATTTTTATTCCTCGCTATTTTTAAAAAGGTATCTTCAAGGTTATTCCTTCCGTGTTTTTCAATAAGAGAGCTACATGTTCCTTTGTCAACTATTTTTCCTTCTTTCATCATTATTACTTCATTGCAAAGTCTTTCAACTTCTTTCATATTGTGTGAAGCCAACAATATTGAAATTTTATTTTGAGATTTATATTTCTCAATATAGTTTCTTACAAAATCACCAATATCTGGATCTAAACTTGCTGTAGGTTCATCTAAGAATAAAATTTCAGGTTTATTAATTAACGATTTTGCGAGTGAAACTCTATTTTTTTGGCCAGAGGATAATTCTCCAGTTTTCTTATTAATGAAAGAATTTAAGCTTAAGTCATGTGTAATTTCATTTATTCTATTTGGCAAATCTTTAACACCGTATAACCTGCCATATATTTCTAAATTCTCTTTAACGGTAAGTTTCTTGGGCAATTCAACATATGGGGAGGCGAAATTAAATCTACTTAATGTTTTTTCACGATTAAGTTTTTCGAAATTTTTTCCATCAATAAGTATTTCTCCTTTTGAAGGTTTTATCAAACCAAGTAGCATACCAATTGTTGTTGTTTTACCACATCCATTTGGACCAAGAAGTCCCAGGGTTTGCCCTTTGTCTATACAAAAATTTACATTATTTACGGCTGTAAAGTCTTTAAATTTTTTTTCTAAATTTTTTACTTCTAGCTTCATTTTTTTGCAGCTCGTTTAAGTCTGTCATTTATAGCATATCCAATTCCTTCGTCAGGAATCTTTGTTACATAAATTTTTTTGAATTTTTTGTTTTTAATCATTCTAAAAAACTTATATAAATTTTTAGCAGCTTCATTTAAATTAGATTTTCTACTTAAATTAAAAGAATTTCTTGTCACAGGGTATTTTGAGCCAAAAGTTATAAAAGCAAATTTTTTAGGGCATATTTTTTTATTTAAATAAATAGGTATACCTGGCGAATAGTGTTTTTCTAGTGATCCAGGAGATCTTATTATAGATTGCTCAGATGAAATCTTAATTTTCATTTTTAAAACTTTCTCTAACTGTTTCGGAGTAATTTTTCCTGGCCTTAATATAGAAATTCTATCAACGAGATTTAAAACAGTTGACTCGATACCTATTTTAGAAATACCTCCATTAACTACTTTAATTTTGTTTCTGAATTCTTCCGATACATCAGAGGGTTTTACAGGGCTAACACTTGAAGATTTATTAGCACTGGGCATTGCAAGTGGAAAATTTAACTTTTTTAACACTTTTCTTATAATTTTATTTTTTGGAAATCTAACGCCAACAGTTTTTAAGTTTGCACACGCCATTGGTTTAATTCGAGAGTTTTTCTTTTTTCTTAATATATATGTTAAAGGTCCTGGACTAAATTTTCTGTAAACTTTATAAAATTTGTTATTCAATATTACGTCTTTTTTAGCATCATTTAAGTTATAATAGTGAATGATAAGTGGATTTTTTTTTAGTCTTTTTTTTACATTAAAAATTTTTCTGATCGAATTGTTAGAATAAGCATTACCCGCTAAACCATACACAGTTTCAGTTGGTAAACTAATAATATCATCTTTTTTAAGAATTTTGATAATTTTATTAAAATTTTTTGGATTTGGGTTTATTATATTTAAATAGAAATTTTTCATAATATATTTAATATACGATTAATGACAGATAAAATTATTCCAACTGATATTAAAAGTAAAACAATAAAAGAGGCCAAAGAAGAAATCAATAAAATCTTGGAAAAAATTGAAAAAGACAATGCTAACCTTGAGAGTTTTACTAACGACTATGATAGACTTTTAAAGCTGAATAAACATATTGATGAACTATTTAAAAAAAAGCTAAGAGAAATTAATTCTCAAGGAAAAAAAAATGTTAATAAATGATTTAAAATCTAATGCAAAAAAAATAGATTTTTTTATTAAGAATTACATTAATCGTCAGAAAAAAAGTCTACTAATAACGCCAATGAATTATGGTGTCTTATCAGGTGGAAAAAAAATAAGATCAAGCGTTATATTGGCTACTGGAAAGCTTTATAAAATAAAATCTACTAAATTATTAAATATTTGTGCAGCTGTAGAATGTATTCACTCTTATTCTTTAATTCATGATGACTTACCGTGCATGGATAATGATAAGCTTAGAAGAGGAAAACCTACCGCTCATATAAAATTTGGTGAGTCAACAGCTGTGTTAGCTGGTAACTCTCTTTTAACTTTAGCATTTGAAATGATTTCAGATAGAAGTTTTAAAATTCAAAATAAAAAAAAGTTAATTCTTATTAAAAAATTAGCAGAGTGCTCTGGTCATACTGGGATAGCTGGTGGACAGGAGTTAGATTTAAAGTACGAAAAGAAAAGAAAAAAATTCAAAGAAATAATTAATATGCAAAGAAAAAAAACTGGTAAATTATTTAGTTTTTGCTGTTATGCGGTCGGTCAAGTTGCTGGAAAAAAAAATAGTGAGAACAATAAACTAAATAAAATTGGAGAGGATATTGGTTTATTATTTCAATTAGTTGATGATTTTTTAGACGTAAAAGGAAAATCAAAGTATACTGGTAAATCGGTCAATAAAGATAAAAAAAAAGGGAAATCTACAATTATTAATTTAGTTGGATACGATTATGCTTACAATTATGCTATCAACTTAAAAAAAAATATATTGAGAAATCTTCAAAAACATGGAAAAAAAGCTAACGACTTGAAAAATATTATAAATTTTATTTTAAATAGAAAATACTAATGACAAAATTATTGGATAAAATCAACTACCCATCAGATTTAAGAAAATTTGATAAAAAAGATTTAAGGAAAATATCGGATGAGCTTAGAACAGAATTAATTGATGTAGTTTCAGAAACAGGTGGTCATCTAGGTGCTGGTCTAGGAGTTGTTGAATTAACGGTGGCTCTCCATTATGTTTTTAATACACCAAAAGATAAACTTGTGTGGGATGTAAGTCACCAATGTTATCCTCATAAAATTATAACAGGTAGAAAAAAAGATATAAGAACTTTAAGAAAAGGTGGAGGATTGTCTGGTTTTACAAAAAGGGAAGAGAGTGAATATGATCCTTTTGGCGCAGCACATAGCTCAACTTCTATTTCCTCAACATTAGGAATGTCTGTTGCAAAAAAATTATCTAATGATAATAACAACGTCATAGCAGTAATAGGAGATGGAGCCATGAGCGCTGGAATGGCTTACGAGGCAATGAATAATGCTGGTGCTTTAAAATCTAAATTAATTGTAATTCTAAACGATAATAAGATGTCCATAGCAAAACCAGTTGGTGCGATGAGCAAATATCTTGCTAAATTATTATCTGGTAAAATATATTTTAGCTTAAGAGAAACAATTAAATTAATTACCTCTGCTTTTTCTAAAAGATTTAGTCAAAAAGCCGGTAAGGCAGAAGATATTTTAAGGGGAATTGTTACTGGAGGAACACTATTTAGTGAACTAGGTTTTTATTATGTTGGACCGGTAGATGGACATGATATTGATTATCTTGTGCAAATCCTAGAAAATGTTAAAAATTCTAAACATGAAGGGCCCATCTTAATTCACGCAATTACTCAAAAAGGAAAAGGCTATATTCCAGCAGAGCAATCTGGTGATAAATATCACGGAGTTTCAAAATTTAATATCTCAACTGGGCAGCAAAATAAGTCAAAGTCAAATGCGCCATCTTATACTAAAGTTTTCTCAGAAACTTTAATAAAGCATGCTGAAAAAGACACTAAAATTATAGGCATCACTGGAGCTATGCCATCCGGAACAGGATTAAATTTATTTGAAAAACGTTTTCCAGATAGAATGTTTGACGTTGGAATAGCAGAACAACATGCTGTAACTTTTGCAGCCGGTCTAGCAACAGAGGGATATAAACCATATGCAGCTATTTACTCTACATTTTTACAGCGTGCTTATGATCAAGTTGTACATGATGTAGCCTTACAATCTCTTCCAGTAAGATTTGCAATAGACAGAGCAGGTTTGGTTGGTGCGGACGGACCTACCCATGCCGGTTCATTTGATGTAACATATCTTTCTACACTGCCAAATTTTGTTGTAATGGCCGCAAGCGATGAAGCTGAACTCGTAAAAATGATCAATACATCAGTAAATATAAATGATAGGCCTTCAGCATTTAGGTATCCAAGAGGAAATGGTATTGGAATTGAACTTCCTGGAATAGATGAAACATTGGATATTGGTAAGGGGAAAGTAGTTTGTGAAGGAAAAAAAGTGGCGATATTAAGTTTTGGGGCTAGATTGAATGAATGCAAAAAAGCGAAAGAGATTTTGGAAAAAAAAGGAATAAGCTTAACAATTATTGATGCAAGATTTGCTAAGCCTTTAGACGAAAAGTTAATCCTTGAAATAGCTTCAAATCATGAATTAATTTTAACAATTGAAGAAGGATCTATCGGTGGTTTTGGCTCTCATGTGACGAAACTTTTGTCTGATAGAGGAGTTTTTGATAAAGGACTTAAATTTAGATCAATGTTTTTGCCAGATATTTTTATCGACCAAGACACACCTGAAAGAATGTATGAAAAGGCAGGATTAAATTATAATTCAATTATTGAAAAAATTGAAGAGGGATTAAAATCAAATATTATCTTCGCAAAAAATAAAAACAAAATATCTAACTAATCACATTGAGCTTTATTCATCATGTAATGGTCCAGTATTACACAAGCAAACATAGCTTCACCTATTGGCACAGCTCGAATTCCTACGCAAGGGTCATGCCTGCCTTTCACTGAAATTTTAGTATTCTTACCTTTTTTATTTATTGTTTCCCTACTATTTAAAATAGATGACGTAGGTTTTACTGCAAATGAAGCTATAATTTCTTGCCCTGAGGAAATGCCTCCTAAAATTCCACCAGCTTTATTACTCTTAAATTTTATTTTTCCTGAAACTCCACGTATCTCATCAGAATTTTCCTCACCTGTTAAATAAGCCGAATTCATACCAGCGCCAATATTTACACCTTTAACCGCGTTTATACTCATTAAAGCTGAAGCAATATCCGCATCTAGTTTTGAATAAATTGGTGCACCTAATCCAACTGGAATTCCTCTAGCTCTTAACTCAATTATTGCCCCACAAGAAGATCCTGATTTTCTAATCTCCATTAAATATTTTTCCCACAATTTTACGGATGATTTGTCAGGACAGAAAAAAGGGTTTTTTCTTATTTCACTATCTTTCCAATTGGCCAAATTGCATTCCATAGTTCCTAACTGTGTTACTGCTCCTACAATACTAATTTTTTTTCCAATTATTTTTTTTAGCACAATTTTAGCAATCGCTCCCGCAGCCACTCTACTAGCTGTTTCCCTAGCCGATTGCCGACCTCCACCTCTATAATCTCTTATCCCGTATTTTTTAAAATAAGTAAAATCTGCATGTCCAGGTCTAAATTTATTTTTAATTGACTCATAGTCTCTAGATCTTTTATCTTCATTGTAAATTATCATTGATATAGGGGTGCCCGTAGTCTTACCTTCAAAAACACCAGACAAAATACAAACTTTATCACTTTCTTTTCGTTGAGTGGTGAATTTTGACTGACCAGGCCTTCTTTTGTCCATATCTTTTTGAATTTCTTTCTCTGAAATAGGGATATTGGGTGGACAGCCATCAACTATACAGCCTATTGCAGGGCCATGGGATTCTCCCCACGTTGTAAACCTAAAAATTTTACCAAAAGTATTAAAAGACATAACTATTTAATGTATAGATTATTTTAAATAAATTATGAATCAAAAAAATGGCAAAAACTCTCTAGGATTGGATAAATGCTTCGAAGAAACCAATAATCCAATAGAATTATTCAAAAAATGGTTTGCAAAAGCGGAAGAGACTGAAATTAATGACCCAAACGCAGTAGCGGTCGCCACTGCAGACGATAAAAGTCAACCTAGCGTAAGAATGGTTTTGTTAAAAGGATTAAGCGATAAAGGATTTGTTTTTTATACAAATTTTAATAGCAAGAAAGGCAATGATTTAAAAATTAATAAAAAAGCTTCTATGTGCTTTCATTGGAAAAGTATCAGAAGACAGGTAAGGATCATTGGAACTGTGGAAAAAGTAACAGAAAAAGAAGCCAATGATTATTACAATTCAAGACCATATAAAAATAAAATCGGTGCATGGGCTTCATCCCAATCTGAAATTCTAAACAAAAGAGAAGATTTTTTAAAAAAAATTGAGGAATATGAAAAAAAATATCCATCAAACAATGTACCTAGACCTCCACATTGGTCGGGATGGAGATTAATGCCATTAGAAATTGAGTTTTGGCTAGATGGTGAAGGTAGAATTCATGAGAGATTAAATTATACAAAAAAAAATGGAGGTTGGAAGAAGGGACTTCTCTATCCTTAATAAGACCTGTTCAAACTAAAATTTGATAAATTTTGCAAAATATTTTTTTCTTTACTATTTGGGAATATAGCTAAGGCATCTCTCGATACATTAACAAAATATTCTGCTCTTTTGAGACTTTCTTCCACCGCTTTGTATTTGTTAATTAAGGAGAGCACCTCACTAAAATCATCTTCAGTTCTTTTCTCTTTTTTAAATGTTTCTTTTAAAAAATCCCTTTCCTCTTCATTTGCTCTTTGAAAAATAATTATTAATGGCAACGTTGTCTTTCCTTCGTAAAAATCTTTACCAACTTCTTTACCAAACAAAATTTCTTTAGCAAAATAATCTAATGCATCATCAGCGATTTGAAATGCTAAGCCAAGATTTTTTCCATATGAAGCTAGTGCTTCTTTTTCTTTAATATCTAATTCTCCTAAACAGGCACCAGTTTTTGTTGCAGCAGAGAATAATGCAGCAGTTTTTAGGTTAATAATTTTTATATAAGTTTCCTCCAAAAGATCAGCTTCGCCTTTATGCTGTAATTGTAAAACTTCCCCTTGTGCAATTTTTGAAGAAGTGGATGATAATAATTTTAAAATTTCTAAATCACCGTCATCGACCATAATTTCAAAACACCTGCTTAACAAATAATCTCCAGTTAAAATCGATGATTGATTACCCCATATAGAATTAGTAGTTTTGTGACCTCTTCTTAAGTCACTTTCATCTATTACATCATCATGAAGAAGGGTTGCAGAATGAATCAATTCAACACAACATGCTAAATTTATGTCTCTTTTTCCTAAATCATAACCAGCCATCTTAGCAGAACCCAAAGTTAAAAGAGCTCTCAATCTTTTTCCTCCTGAATTTAGGTGATGATCAGTCATTTTTTGTATCAAATCAATCTTGCTTTCAAGTTTCAGGTTTATTAAACCCTCTACTTTTTCAAGTTTATTTGCGACTAAATTCCTTAGATCAAGGTAAGCAGAATTAGCTGAATTTTTAAGAGGTATTACAGATCCCATGAATAGTTTTTACACAACCTAGCTGAAATATAATAATCATATTTAAAACCTGTTGACGCACCTTTAATTCAACTAGGAGTAGCGTAATAATTGATTAAAAATTTTTATAGTATTGATATAAGTAAAATATTAATACTCTTTTATGTTTTCAATATTTAAAAAAAAAATAATTATACCCCACGTTAGAATGACTGGAGTGATAGGATCTGTCGGAAGATTTAAGCAAGGGATAGACCTAGCCAATCAGCAGGACATTCTTAAAAAAGCATTTTCTTACAAGAAAGCGAAAACTGTAGCGATCTCAATTAACTCGCCAGGAGGGTCACCAGTCCAATCACATTTAATTTACAGCTATATAAGACAATTAGCTAAAAAAAATAATACTAAGGTCATGATATTTGCTGAAGATGTGGCAGCATCAGGGGGTTATTTTATTGCATGCGCTGGAGATGAAATTTACGCTAATTCAAGCTCTATAATTGGCTCCATCGGTGTAATATCGGCATCATTTGGTTTTAAAGATTTAATAAAAAAAATTGGTGTTGAAAGGAGAATTTATACTGCAGGTAAAAATAAAAGTACTCTCGATCCTTTTGTAGAAGAAAAACAAGAAGATATTGAAAGATTAAAAAAAATACAATTAGATTTGCATTCAGACTTCATTAAAATTGTAAAACAAAGTAGGGGCGAAAAAATTAAGGATCCAGAAAAAAATAATATATTTACTGGGGAATTTTGGGCTGGCTCAGTAGCTCTAAAACTTGGTTTAATTGACGGTATAGGAAATGCAGATCAAGTATTAAGAGAAAAATTCGGAGAAAAAGTTATTATTAAAAAATTTGAAAAACAAAAAGGATTTTTAGCAAAAAAATTATCTTCTTCATTAGATAACCAAATTGAAAGAGTTTTAGAAAATCTCGAAGAAAAAAGTTTATGGCAAAGATTTGGCTTATAAATGCTAAAAAAGAAAAAACACGATAGT
>MDSV01131683.1_pt1 | contig 10849 bp, 7 predicted proteins | sample 810851 | NCBI WGS metagenome assembly MDSV01 (sample SAMN05326640, study PRJNA326480) | marine metagenome | isolation source: seawater | place: Atlantic Ocean: North East | collected 2012 | reverse complement strand
TTTGGTAAATATGGTTTATATGTTGCGGTTGTCTTAGGTATTGTATTGGGTAACTTACAAGGAGGTAAGGTAAGTGAACTTATGATTTTTGGAAGTACGTATAAAGTAAGTATGGGAGCTATTTTGTATTCAGGAATATACTTTGCTACTGATGTACTTAACGAAAAATACGGAAGACAAGAAGCAAATAGGGCTGTCATGCTTGGATTTTTTGCAAATATTGCTGTGATGATAACTTTAGTCCTAAGTGTCCAATTCAAGCCTTCAGAAATAACCGGTTCAGCATTAGAAGTTCATAATGCTATAAGCACTTTGGCTTATTACTCACCTGCTTTTGTAATTGGATCTTTAACAGCCTATTTAGTAAGTCAAACCTTTGATGTTTGGTTTTTTAACAAGATAAAAAGTATTACGGGGGAATCAAAACTTTGGTTAAGAAATAATTTATCTACAATTACCTCCCAACTCATAGACACACTTATTTATCAATTTACATGGGTCTTTGCAACTGGCATGGATTGGTCTACAGCTTTAATGCTAGCACTCACAAAATATGTTTTTAAGGTTTTAATTGCTGCAATTGATACAATATTTATATATTGGGTAAAAAAATGGTAAGTCCAAAATTCAAAAATGTTGCTATTTACTCCTCTTTGAAGGATAGAACTGTTGTTGATATTGCAGATCAAGTAGAGGAAGTTCTTTCTAACCTTGGAGTAAGCTTTACATATCCTCTGTCTTCAAAGATCAGTGGCAGAGCGAGAAAAAAAGTTTATTCTGATAGTTCAATTGCAAAACGTTCTGATTTGATCATAGCAATAGGTGGGGATGGAACATTATTGAGTGCAGCAAGAAATTTTGGCTCTCACAATATACCCGTTCTAGGAATAAATTTGGGTAATTTAGGATTTTTGACTGATATCCCTCCAGCAGATTTAACTTTTGCTCTAAACAAGATAATGCAGGGAAATTTTGTTGAAGATAAAAGAGCTTTTTTAGTGGCTAAAATTCAGGGAAAAAAAGATAAATATAAGGCCTTAAATGAAATAGTACTTCACTCTGGATCAATAGCTCAATTGATAGAGTACGAACTTTTCATTGATGATGAGTTTGTCTATAGACAGAGAGCTGATGGTCTTATAATAAGCACACCTACTGGTTCAACGGCTTATACCTTGTCAGGAAATGGGCCAATTATTTCCCCCGAAGTTAAAGCGATAACATTACTCCCAATGTTCCCTCATAGCTTAAATGCAAGAACATTTATAACGAGCCAAGACAAAAGAATTAAACTAAAAGTAAGCGGTAAGTCAAAAGCATATTTGAGTATGGATAGCCACGACAATATAAAAGTAACCTCATCCGAAGAGGTCCACATTGAGAAAGGAAAAACGGAGCTGACTTTAATTCATCCCACTGACCACAGTTTCTTTTCTTCCTGCAGAACAAAATTAGGTTGGAGTTTAGGTAATCCTAGCAGGATTAGCTGATAGATTTAAATAACTAACACTGTAAAATAAGTATATGAACCAAATCAAATTAAAATATTTTCTCTGGCTGTCTTATTTTATTTTTGCCTTTTCAGTATTTGGCGAAGTCACTCCAGCTCAAAAGTCTATGTTGGAACAACTGCCACCTGACCAAAGAGCAAGCATAATGGGTAAAATGGATTCAGCAAGTTCTCTGCAGAAGGAAATTGAAGACACATTTGAAGAAGCGAATAACTTGGCTATCAAGCCTGAATTAAAAGACTTGAAAGCTACTGATGTCTACTGCCCAGATTGTATATATGGATATAACTTTTTTCAGTATTCTCCAACAACCTTTGCTCCCGTGGATAATTCTCCTGTTAACTCATCTTATGCATTAGGTCCTGGAGATAAATTGGAGATTAACTTTTATGGAAGCAAAGAGATAAAAGTTAAAGTTACTGTAAACAGAGAAAGTAAAGTAGTTCTCCCATTTATTGGACCGGTTAATTTTCTTGGTAAATCTTATGAAGAGGCTAAGACTTATTTGACCAAAAGAGTTGAGACGGAGCTTATCGGGACTGAGGTTGATTTATCGATCAGCGAAACAAGATCAATAGGAGTTTACATTTTAGGAGAAGCTTATAAACCAGGAAGATATGTCATGAGTGGCCTTAGTTCTGTATCAAATGCTTTATTTGTCAGTGGAGGCGTAAATGAGCAAGGTTCTTTACGAAATATACAAATCAAAAGGAATGATAAGGTGATTTCGACTTATGATTTTTATGATTTTCTTTTGCGCGGTTCTCTTGAGACAGATGTCGTACTGCAGGATGGTGACGTTATTTTTATACCTTTCATAGAAAATAGTGTAACTATTGGCGGTGCATTTAAACGACCGCATAGATATGAAATCTTACCTGGAGAGACGATAGAAGACGCTATCTATCTAGCGGGTGGTTTTACCTCTGATGTACACGGTTCTCCAAATTTAGAGCTCAGTTCGATAAACACGGTTTCAGCAAAAAGAGATCTCACATATATAGATATTTCAGGCGATCTTTCAAAAGCCTTAAAAAATGGAGATGTTGTCAATGTTTCTTCGATATCAGGTATAAGTCCGAGGACTATCAAAATAACAGGCGAAGTTAAAAGGCCAGGAGAATATTCCATTCAACCGGGAGATAGAATTTTAGATATTTTGAACAGAGCTGGAGGGTATAGCAATGAAGCATATTTTCAGGGAGCAGTATTTTTGAGAGAAGATGTAGCTGAATCTCAAAAGATTGCTTTTGAAAGGGCCGCCGATGATCTTGAAAACACAATAGTGGATGTAATCACGAAGGATACTATTGAAATTGGAGAATATACTCTGTTGCCTATTTCAAATCTCATAACTAAATTAAGACAAGAAGAACCTCTTGGAAGAATGGTAGTTGATTTAGATATACTTGCTCTGCAATCTAATCCCGTTACTAATTTCGTAGTTCAAAATGGAGATGAGTTATATATTCCAAGAAGACCTTCATCTGTATCTATAGTAGGAGAAGTTTTGAATAGTGCTTCGGTTGGATTTGACCCTGATCTTTCTGTAGATGAATACATATCGTTAGCTGGAGGATTGAAAGATTCAGCGGATGTAGACAAAATCTTCGTAATATTACCCGATGGAAAGTCTCAATTAGTAAAAAGAAGCCTATTTGGATCGAACAAAGAAATAATGCCTGGCAGTACAGTGGTAATATCCAGAGATTCAAGACCTTTTGATGCCATTAGCATTACACAGATAATAACACCTATCTTGGCTGATCTTGCTACTTCAGCCGCAGCCATTGCCGCTATAAGCGATTAATAAAATCATGACTAAGCCAAAATTATGGCTATTATTAATAGGTATTGCGGCTTCACTTCAAGTTAGAGCAACGATAGAAGACTATTATCCTTACAAGGTTATGCCTAGTTCTTCTAACTACGGCAATACAGGTATTTTAGAAATTCCAAACGCTAGAATGATGCCAGAAGCAAGTTTGAGGTTTAATTTTTCTTCATCCTTTCCTAACGAATTCACTTCCTTAACAGCCTCTCCTTTTAATTGGTTGGAGGCAAGCTACAGATATGTAGAGATTAAAAATCGGCTATATGGTCCAGCATCATATAGTGGAAATCAATCATTAAAAGATAAAGGGTTTGACATAAAGGTGCTTATTAGAAATGAAACTTACATTTTCCCCTCTGTAGCCCTTGGGTTAAGAGACATTGCGGGAACGGGTTTATTCTCAGCAGAGTATATTGTTTCTTCAAAAAGAATCAGGAACTTGGATCTAACTTTAGGACTTGGCTGGGGTGATTTAGGAAGAGATAATAATATTTCGAATCCCTTAATCCAACTAAATGATTCTTATAGAGAGAGAAAGTTTGACGCACTAGGACAAGGTGGAACCTTCGACTATAAAAAATGGTTTTCAGGAGAAACAGCCATTTTTGGAGGAATTGAATATGACTTACCTAGAAAAGGTTTAAGACTTAAGCTCGAATACGATACTACGAGACCTGACATGGAAAGGATTTTCAAAACAGGAAACAGAACACCTTTAGAAGTAACGTCTCGATTGAATTTCGGTATTAGTTATAGCCTGTCTGAAAATTTTACTATTTCTAGTTCTTTTGAAAGAGGTACTCAATTTCGAGTTTCCTTTAACTTAATGGGTAACTTTTTAAATGACACAATCAAAAAACCTCGACCCAAAACTGTACAAAAACTTAATCAGGATCAGCAGCGCAATATTTTAGATGATAATGATTTGCTTTATAGATCTCTCAATCTAAGTTTGAGGAATGAATCTATTTATATACAAGCTGCTACTTTAAAAGATAATGAAATTGATGTTGCTGTAGCATCTTCTAGATTTTATAACCTTACAAGACCTATAGGTAGAACTGCAAGAATAGTTGCAGCGCTGGCTCCCGATCAAGTGAACAAAATTAATATTCATGCCATGAATGGTGATTTTGAGGTTGCGAATGTTTCTTTTGGAAAAGAGTATTTTGAAAAATCAGACCAAGGTAGTCTTTCCACAGCTGAATTATTAAAATTGACTCAAATAGAATCTAATAGTGACGACCCTCTATTTAAACGCGCAACCTTTATGCCTAAGGTTACTTTTCCTGAATTTAGTTGGAATATGTCTCCGGGACTTAAACATCAGATTGGAGGTCCTGAAGGTTTTTATTTGGGCCAACTTTATTGGCAAACCGACACAACTATCAAATTAAGAAGAAACTTAGCTCTATATACATCGTTTGGTATAAATATATATGACACCTTTAAAGATCTTAATAACCCAAGTCAAAGTGCTATCCCAAAAGTAAGAAGTGACATACAGGAATACTTATCTCATGGTAAAAATAATATTAAGAGAATGCAGTTACAATATTTTGCAGCACCGTACAAGGATATATTCACAAGATTAGATATTGGTTATTTAGAGGAAATGTTTGGAGGTTTAGGAGGAGAAATTCTTTATAGACCATTCAACAAAAAATTTGCAATTGGAATGTCAATTCATAAGGTAAAGCAGAGGGCTTATAATCAATTACTATCCTTTAAAGAATACTCTAACACTACAGGTCATGTAGGTCTTTACATGGATCACCCTTATCAAATTAGATCTCAATTGCTTGCAGGTAAATATCTAGCTGGAGACAAGGGAATTACTCTGGATTTATCAAGAAGGTTTAATTCAGGTTTCACTCTAGGAGTTTTTGCTACAAAAACAAACCTCTCTGCTGAAGAGTTTGGTGAAGGAAGTTTTGATAAAGGGTTTTATATCTCTGTTCCAACGAAGTTATTTTATTCTGATTTTAGATCAGGAAATATTTCTTTTGGACTCCATCCGCTAACAAAAGATGGAGGAGCGATGCTCAACAAACATAATGCTTTAATTAGCATTTTGGGTGATTCTAATGCTAATTCGTTAATTCGTGATTGGGATGAAATTCTTAAATAAAATGAAAGTTAAAATTAAGCTTGGCCTGTTACTCTTTATTACTTCGTGCGCTAGCATTGATACAAATAATATCGCTCCAGGTTATGTTCAAGCCTTCGCTTCTATCAAGCAAATTATTTTAGGTTATGAAGAAAATATAAAGCCAGAAGTAATAAATAATATTCCTTATGCTTCTATGCTTGTAAAAATTGGTAGAGGTCCAACTGCTCTAATGATTTTAGAGAAAATTAACGAAGACGAATATACATGGGTTAGTGCTGATGGAGTTTACTTGGTTATAAAGAATGGAAGAATTATAAAAACCTTTGGTCTTTCCAATAATCTTAAAGAAAAATTAACAACTTTTAAGAATTGGAATCGAGATTCAATTCACACTAAGGACTTTATTTTTTATTACTCATTTAATCAGCCAGAATTAAATAATTTAAAAGTTAACTCAAGCTTCTATTTTCAGGAAGTAGAAACAGTAGAATTAATTTTTGGTCCAAAAGATCTTAAGTTAATTGAAGAATATGTAGAATCAGATGAGATTGGATGGTTTGCAACAAACAAATATTGGATTGATCGTGATGATTATGTGTGGAAATCTGTCCAATATGTTTCACCTAGATTACCAGCATTTTATATTGAAGTAACAAAAAAGCCTCGTTGAACGAGGCTTTTTTGGATTCGGATTTACTAAAGATTCTATTCAACAACTCTTGTACGAATAGCAGTGGCTGTAGCAGTTGAAGCAGCGACTGCAGGGATGGTTACAGTTGTAGTGTAAGTTTCCTCTACATCATAAACTTCCTCAACATCATATTCTTCCACGACATCGTAAACTTCAACCACGTTGTATAGATCTCCAACTGCAGAGGTACCTATAGTAGCACCTGCAGCTCCACCTTGAGAGCTAGTAGTGGTTGCACTTGTTGTTCTGGTTGCAGTAGCACCCGTAGTTCTAGTTGCAGTAGCACCTGTAGTTCTGGTTGCAGTAGCACCTGTAGTTCTTGTTGCAGTAGCTGTAGCAGTAGTTGCTGCGGTCCCTGGTATGTCAACTATAATTGTAGCGACATATTCTTCGATAACTGGTTCTGCTGGTGCAGGAGTCGGAGCTGGTGCTGGGGCTGGTGCTGGAGCTGGTGCTGGGGCTGGTGCTGGTGCTGGTGTAATTGCACCGCCTCCAGAACCACTGTCTGAAATTGCTGCAGCAGCGGCAGCTATAGCTACAACAGCAGCTATTGTACCTGCGCTCACGCCTCCAATAGCAGTCTTAGCGGCAGCATCACCGGCAGCAGTACCTTCAGTTGCGGGCGCTTGTGTTTCCTCAGCAAAAAGTGTTAGTTGAGGAAAAATCAAAAGTGCGATGCTTGTAACGGTCGCTAGAATTTTTTGAAGTATTTTCATTTTAAAAACCTATATAAATTAATTTTTGGTCCAATTTTTGTAGGGTTTGGGAACTATTTGCGTATTAAAGTGCAATAAGCATGTATATGTCAACTTTAATTTCCAATATTATAACTACAAAACTAAACTCTTAATTACAATGTAATGCAATCAATATGCCAATATGTAACGTAGCTTTTCTAAAATATTGCACTATCAACTGCCATTTTTCAATAAAGGTATTATAGAATGAAGCTTGTCGCTTCTAAATTATCGATATAAATGTATCTATTTAGTCTTTTTACAAAGATATTCCACTATCTTCCTGGGGAATTCTCTCATTCCTTTGCGCTTAAAGGACTAAAAATGCTTTACTCACTAGGTTTATTGAATATTCTGATTAGTGACAACAAATTGGTTAATGATAAGAATATAAATGATATTCGACATTATAAAAATAAACTTGGGATAGCAGCAGGTTTAGACAAAGACGGTGAATTTATTGATTGCTTATCTGCATTAGGAATCGGATTTATAGAGGTTGGTACAGTAACTCCAATAAAACAATCTGGTAATCAAAAACCAAGATTATTTAGGAATAGAAAAGAAAAATCACTTTTGAACAGGTTAGGATTCAACAACAAAGGTGTTGAAGCTCTTGTAGAAAATCTAAAAAAGAGGAATTCGTCAATACCGGTTGGAGTAAGTATCGGTAAAAACTTCAATACCCCAAATTCAGAGGCATACAAAGATTACTTATTTTGCATGGAACAGGTGTATGAATATTCTAATTATATCGCAATTAATATCTCTTCTCCCAATACAAAAGATCTAAGAGATTTAAGTAGTGAAGATTTTTTGAAAGACCTGCTTTCGAAAATAAAAGACAAACAAATAGAACTTTCTAAATCTTTTAGGTATGTCCCAATTTTTTTAAAACTGAGTCCAGATGAGACATTACAAGATCTCACAAAAATATGTTCCTCAATAATAGAATACGAGATAGATGGAATTATTTGCGCTAACACAACGATTGAACATCAGGATAAGAACGGCTACGGAGGGTTGAGTGGCTCACCATTAAAAGAAAAGGCAAATGCAAAACTTGTTGACATAAAAAAACTGGTAGGAAATAAAGTACCGATAATTGCTTCGGGCGGCGTTATGACTGTATTAGATTACCGAGAAAAAATTGATGCGGGCGCTGACCTTGTTCAAATTTATACAGGGTTTATTTTTCAGGGCCCGAAACTCATTTACGATATACTAAAAATGGATTCCTCTTAAAGAAAGACTTGACAGAATACCTGTTTTTGAACTTTATACTGTAAAAGAAATTAAGTTTTATTTATTTATGAAATCACTTGTTATTGTTGAGTCTGGTGCAAAAGCAAAAAAAATAAAAGGTTATCTGGATTCCAACTTTCCAGATAAAGATTGGCAAGTTGAAGCCTGTGTTGGCCATGTAAGAGATCTTTCAGACAAGGAAAATGCAGTAGATCCTGGAAATTGGAATAACCTCAAATGGGAATTTTCTACTAAAGGAAAAAAAGTAATGAGGGATCTCCGTAAATTCTGCAAGGAGTCTGAATTTTTATACCTAGCAACAGACCCTGATAGAGAAGGGGAGGCAATTGCTTGGCATTTACTAAGTGATTTTGACAGCAAAAAACTAACCAAAGATGTTGAGGTAAAAAGAGTAACTTTTAATGAAATAACCTCTTCTGCAATAAAAAAAGCCATTGAGTCGCCAAGAGAAATTGACCAAGATTTAGTAGATGCATATTTAACCAGAAGAATCTTAGACCACTTAATTGGTTTCAAAGTTTCTCCCTTGCTTTGGAGACACGTATCAAGAGCAAAATCTGCTGGCAGAGTTCAATCTCCTACTTTAAGGCTTCTTTGCGAGAAAGAAGATCAAAGAGATTTACATGTCCCGGAAGAATATTGGCCTTTCGAATCGAGTTTTGATTTTTTAGGAACTTCATTTGATGCAAAATTAACTCAAATTTTAGAAAGAAAAGTTAACAAAGAACCGCTAAAAGATGAACAAGAAGTAAATAATTTAATCAATGAATTGGAAATTGCTAGTTTTAAGTTAAAAAATATAGAGTCTAAAGCTCAATCTAGTACCCCAAAACCCCCATTTAGAACTTCTACATTGCAGATGTCAGCTGCAAGTGGCTTGGGCTTTACGGCCGATAGAACTATGCAAGCTGCTCAAAAACTATATGAAGGGGGTCTTATAACCTATTTAAGAACCGATGGTGTATCGATAAGCACATCCCCTAACACAGGAGAACCTTTTACTGAGGAAAACCCAGGTCCACCGCCCTTACAAGAAATAAGAAACTTTATTTCCTCAAACTATGATTCCTCTTTTCTTTCCAGAGAACCGAGAATATATAAGTCTAAAGTACAAAATTCTCAAGAAGCCCATGAGGCAATTAGACCAACAGATATTTCTAAGACACCATCAGATGTAGGTTTATCGGCAGATGAAGAAAAATTGTATACCTTGATATGGAATAGAACTGTCGCAAGTCAGATGGAGGGCTCAAAATACGAGAGAAAAACTCTAGTGATATCTTCAAAAGATAATAACTATGAATTTAGAGCTTCATCCAGAAAAAATATATTTAAAGGTTTCGAGATTCTTACCGGTACTGAAGATGAAAAAGTTACATTATTTCCTGAAGGACTTGAGGAAGGGAGTGAGCTAGATTTGATTGCAAATAAATATGAACAAAAATTTACTTCACCTCCAAATAGATACTCAGAAGCTTCATTAATTAAAAAGATGGAAGAGGAGGGTATTGGACGTCCTTCTACATATGCAACCATAGTTAAGGGTTTGAGAACAAAAAAATATGCTTATGGAGCTAAGTCAATTATTCCTTCTGATTTAGGAAGAGTTTTAACCTCTTACCTAAAGAAAATTTTTGAGGAATTCTTTATAGAAACGGAATTTACAGCTCGAATGGAAGCAGACCTAGATGAAGTTGCTTCAGGAAATAAAAACTACGAAGAAGTTTTAAATGTTTTTTGGGCAGAGCTCCAAAACTACCTCAACAGAAAAATTAATGATGTTGAAATCAGTAATAAGGATGAATTTAAAACTAGACAAGTTTTAGACTTACTTAATGAAGAGCTTGGATCTATAATTTTCCCTAAAGATGAATCCGGACACAATAGAAGTGAATGTCCAAAATGCTCTAGTCCTATTAGCCTGAAATCGGGAGCCTGGGGTTATTTTGTAGGCTGCTCGGAATGTAAATGGACTAAAAAACCCTTTGAATTCAATACAACTTGGGAGACGTATCAAGAACTTCCAAAAGATTTAGGACTTCATCCAGATTTGGGTAAACCCATATATGCAGACTTAAGTGTAAATGGACCTTGTGTATGGACATTAAATGAAGAGGAAAAGAAGCTTTTTGGAACGCCAGATGAAGACGAATTTATTCTAGATATAGGGCTGAATAGAGCCATAGAGCTCATAGATACAAGCAATGCCGAAAATATATTGTTTACTGAAATCAATTCAAATTTACCTATTATTTTAAAAAACGGCAGATTTGGAGAATATACCGAATTTGATGGTTTCAATAAAGCTACCAAGCTGAAGCCCGAAGATAAAGACCCAAGTCCTAAAGTATCTTATTACGAACCTAATAAGATAGATTATCAATCAGATTCCGGAAGAAGGTATGTTTTAAATTCATTAAGAATACTGGGATTTATTCATAAAGAAGATAAATCAATACAACCAGTAGGAATAAAAATAAGAAAACCTGGTAAAGCGTTTAAGTTTGTAAAGAATTTAAAGGTAGGCGAAGTAGAGACGGAAATCCCAAATGACTGGTATAAATTGGATCAAGAAGAGCAAAATTTTATAATCAATGAAGTGTTAAAACTCAAAAAAGGAGAAAGTTTTATTTCCCTTCAAGACTCAAAGGTTATTTAAATACTTTCTCTAAGGAGAGCTACACAAGAACCTTCAAT
>MDSV01048877.1_pt1 | contig 10849 bp, 9 predicted proteins | sample 810851 | NCBI WGS metagenome assembly MDSV01 (sample SAMN05326640, study PRJNA326480) | marine metagenome | isolation source: seawater | place: Atlantic Ocean: North East | collected 2012 | reverse complement strand
TGCCTTTTTGTCTTCCACCATATTTCTTTCCTGTTGTATTTGCCATTCTATTTTAATCTATTATAGTTTAGTTCCTTGTTAGTAGTCTTAATTTATTAGTATTACTACCATTAAAACTTATTAATTCTTCATAATCGGATAAACCCTCATTTCTTAGGGTATCTTTTAGTTTGTAGAGGTGAAGAAGGTCTTTAAATATATAGTTCGAGAACTGAACTGTTATGGGTACAGAACGGGAAACTTTTGAAAAATGGTTTCCCGTTTTTTATTTTTAATTAAATAGATCTTGTGATTCTTGTGTATAATTACTTACAAATAGTAAGACAAAATAGTTACTTATAAATATATTAAAATGAAGAAACTAATGTGTTCTATTTATCACCAATTAAAAAAGAAATTCCTAATGTTAAGCCCAAATTTGAACTTGAAGGCAAGTCTGATTCTACTTCATTGACCGTGCCATCACTTGCTTTATTTTTAATTGTTTGACCACCACTAGAATAGTTGTATCCAAACATAGGTTCAAAAACAAAATGTTTTCCCCATTTGAGTGAGTATCCTACTCCAACGGTTAATCCAAAAGAAGAAGAAGATATTTCAGTCTCATAATCAATATCTGTAAATTCAGCAGTATTTTTGCTTGATGATATGTTTATTCCTCCGTGAACGAATAAATTGTTAGTATAATATCGAACAAAAGGATTTATAATAATTGAATCTCCCTTTTCATTATATTCACCATTATTCCAGTCCATTAAATCTTCTTGAGAGTATGAATTAAATTTTAATCCTGCACCAAGACAAATATTGTCGCTTATGAAATAACCAAGAGTAGGCGTTAAGCCCCAAAAAAGAACTGGACGATCACCAATGTCAGACGATGCACCAATTAAAAAACTACCTTGCTGAGCTTTCGCGTTTGAAAATGTTATAAATATTGTAAAAAGTAAAATAAAAAGATTTTTCATGATTTTATAATTTTAGTAAATACAATAATACATTCTTATAATTGAATACTTAAATATTTTCAATTATTTTTTTTACAGAACCACTATTTCTTTTGATGTAATTGCTAGATATTTTTGTCATTTTTAATGCTTCAATTGAATTTTTGAATTCATCGTAGTTATTAATAACTTTAATATATTCTAACTCTATTAGTTTACTGGCTTCATAAGATTTATGATGATTTGGTCCTATTATTACAGGAACTTTAAAAACTATTGCTTCTAAAACATTGTGTATGCCTTTTCTAAAACCTCCACCAATAAATGCGATGTTTGCATATTTATACAATATTGAAAGTAGTCCAATCGAATCAATTATTAAAACATTTGAGGTGTTAATATTTTGCATATTTGCATTTGATAGCAGAATCCCATTAGTATCTCTTTTTAATTTGTCTAATCTGTCTAATTCATGCGGAACTACTATATATTTTTTTTTTGGAAATTTTTTTAAATATTTTGTAAGAATTTCTTCTTCTTTATGCCATGTACTGCCACCAATAATAACAAATGAATCTCCGCAAAACTTTTCAACTAAATTATTTCCTTTTATTTTTTTTGAATTGTTAAGTATAGTATCAAATCTAGTATCTCCAGAAACACTAAAATTATTGAAACCATGTTTTAATAAAATATCTGCAGAATTTTTATCTTGAAGAAAAATATGGTTAATTTTTTTAAGTTTATTTTTAAACCACGATAGTTTTAACAATATCATGTCCTTTCTAAAAATTACAGAAACATAATAAAGTGGAATATTGTTTTTTGAAATTTCAGAAATAAAATTAAACCAAAACTCATATTTTACAAAAATCACTTTAATAGGATTTACAATTTCAATAAATTTATTTGCGTTTTTTTTTGTATCAAGTGGAATATAGAAAACAAAGTCTGCTATATTTAAATCTTTAAAATTTTGATATCCAGATGGAGAGAAAAAGGTTAAAAGTATTTTATGATTATTATACTTTAATTTATAAGCTTTCATTAACTCTTTAACTTGCTCATATTCACCATAAGATGCACAGTGAAACCAAACAATATCTTTTATGTTTTTGGTTTTTAGTTCTAAACTATTCCATAAGTTTTTTCTTCCATCAATCCATTCTTTAGATTTAGAGTCAAATAAAGCATTAATAGTTATTAAAAGCTGATAAATAGAAATAATTATATTGTAAATTAAATTCATTTAGTAGTAGTGGAATTCCTCTTGATTAAGTTTTGAAACAGGTATTATTAAACCCAGATTAAATCCAAACTCTGAGCCTAAATGAAAACTATCATCATTAATATTTTCATTAAAAAGATATGTATTTAAGCGTTTCACTCGTGCAATACTATTGTAAAAACCAGCTGAAATTTGAATACCACCTTTTTTTCTGTAGTATTTATAATTAATTGATAGTTTTCCAAAGATTCCGTCATTAGCACTGTCATATCCTTTTTTATATTCTTCGTTTAATTGAGGAACATTTTCATTTTTTGTATCGATAAGTATTTTTTGATTTATATATCCTCCTCCTAATGAAATATATATTCCACTTAAGTTTGTTTTGTTAAAGTGTAGGGCGTAGCCAGCAAAAACATTTGAAGAAAAACCTCTTCTTGAAAAATTAATGTTTGCATAATATCCATCAGATGCTATAATGCTACCATCATGATTTTTGATCTCACTTAATATTAATGATTCATTTTTAATATTGTTACCAAACAAATAATTAGCTTCAACTCCATAAAAAATATTATTTTCTTTTTCTATAAAAAAAGAAGCTCCAAATGAGGGGTTATTTTGAAATAGTTCAGCAAAAAATCCAGATGGTATATGGTAATTAATATTTACAATAAATGCTGATTGTTTGTTTATTTGCGCAAAACAAGTATTTATATTTATTATTAAAAATAAGAAGAGAAATAATCTCATTTATTAAATTTATTTGCTAAAATACATTTTGTAATCAAATTAATTGGTAATGAATTATTTATATTTGTTGTTAAATTATGAAGATGAAAAGAAAAATTTTAATAACAGGAGGTGCCGGATTTATTGGTTCTCATGTAGTTAGACTTTTTACGAACCAATATCCAAATTACCATATTTTTAATCTTGACAAGTTAACTTATGCAGGTAATCTAGAAAACCTCAAAGATGTTGAGAGTCTTGAAAATTATAAGTTTATAAAAGGGGATATAGTAGATTCTGAATTTATAAATGCTCTATTTGAAAAGTATGACTTTGATGGAGTTATTCACTTAGCAGCTGAAAGTCATGTTGATAGATCCATAACTAACCCAATGGATTTTATTATGACAAATGTTGTTGGAACTGTTAATTTGCTAAATGCAGCAAAAAATACATGGGGAAATAATAAAAATAAGCTATTTTATCATGTTTCAACTGATGAAGTTTATGGAAGTTTAGGCAATACTGGTTATTTTTTAGAGGATACGCCGTATGATCCAAAATCTCCTTATTCATCATCAAAAGCAAGTTCTGATCATTTTGTGAGAGCCTATGGGAATACTTTTTCATTACCTTTTGTTATTTCTAACTGTTCAAATAATTATGGTCCAAATCAGTTTCCTGAGAAGTTATTACCATTGTTCATTAATAATATTATAGAAAACAGGAAATTACCAGTTTATGGAGATGGTAAATTTACTCGTGATTGGTTATATGTTATTGATCACGCAACTGCAATTGATAAAATTTTCCATAATGGTAAAATCGGAGACACCTATAACATTGGTGGTTTTAATGAGTGGAAAAATATTGATTTAATAGAGTTGTTATGTGAAAAAATGGATGTTGCATTAAATAGAAAGAATGGAACTTCAAAAAATTTAATAACATTTATAAAAGATAGACCTGGTCATGATAAACGATATGCAATTGATGCAAGTAAAATTAAAAACGAATTGAGTTGGGAGCCTTCATTGCAGTTTAATGAAGGATTATCCAAAACAATTAGTTGGTATCTAAATAACAAGTCATGGATCAATAATGTAACAACTGGAGAATACCAAAAATATTACAAGCAACAGTATAAGTAATTATGAAATGGCTGTATAATTTCTTACAAAATAATAGTAAAAAATACTTTGAAGATTTCTCTATTATTTCAACTGATATTCATTCACATCTAATCCCATCTATTGATGATGGATCTAAAGATCTAGAGACATCAATAAATATAATTAAAAAACTTAGTGAATTAGGATTTAAAAAAATTATAACTACGCCACATATCATGAGTGATATGTATAGGAATGATTCAAAAACAATTATAAATGGTTTAAATTTGTTAAAAAAAGAAGTTTTAAAACAAAAAATTGAAATTAGTCTTTCTGCAGCAGCAGAGTATTATGTTGATTATGAATTTGTGCAAAATATTGGTAAGCAAGATTTTTTAACATTCGGTAATAATTTTTTACTTATTGAACATTCTTTTATTGAAGCTCCGAAAGATTTTTTTGATATAATTTTTAAGCTCCAAACTGAGGGATATAATGTAGTCCTAGCACATCCAGAAAGATATAGATTTTATCAAATAGATGATTATGAAAAATTAATTGATAAAGGGGTTTATCTTCAACTTAACTTACTTTCTTTAACCAATTATTATTCGCTAAACATTTCAAAAAAAGTAAAAAAAATGATAGATAAAAAAATGTTTAGTTTTGTAGGAACAGATTGTCATAATCAAAACCAAGCAGAATTATATAGCAATTGTATAAAAACAAACTTATTTACAGATTTAGTAAATAAAAATTTTTTGTTAAATCATACTTTATAAACAAGCACTTTGAGTTGGTAAACTTCTGTCTATTTTTTTAAATAGACCTTGTAGAACTTTTCCTGGTCCAACTTCGACAACACTTGTTAAACCATCAGATATCATTTGTTTCATGCTTTGTGTCCACATTACAGAAGATGTTAGTTGTTTCTTTAGATATTCTTTTATTAATTTTGGATCGGAAGTTGACTCTGTAGCTACATTTTGATAAATAGGACATAAACCATTATAAAAAATAGTGTTGTTAATTGCTTTTTCAAGTTCATCTTGAGCTGATTTCATCAAAGGAGAATGAAATGCTCCGCCAACAGGTAGTTGAAGAGCTCTTTTTGCACCTTTGTCTAAAAGCTTTTTGCATGCCAATTTTATTCCTGCATTTGTTCCAGAAATCACAATTTGACCAGGGCAATTATAATTTGCAGGAACAACTATTTCATTTTTTATACTATTGCAAATATCTTCAACTATGTGATCATCAAGTCCTAAAATTGCAGCCATGGTAGATGGATTTTTTTCACATGCACTTTGCATAGCAAACGCTCTTTTAGAAACCAATAATAGTCCATCTTCAAATGAAATATATTTACTTGCAGTTAGTGCTGAAAATTCACCTAGTGAGTGTCCTGCAACCATATCCGGATTAAAGGAATTTCCTAATACATGAGTTAAAATAACTGAATGAATAAAAATTGCTGGCTGTGTAACTTTAGTTTGTTTTAATTTTTCGGCATCTTCTCCAAACATAATACTTGTAATATCGAAATTAAGAATTTCATTTGCTTGATGAAACATTTTTTTTGCATCACTAGATTTATCATAAATATCTTTACCCATTCCTGGGTACTGCGCACCTTGACCTGGAAAAACATAACCTTTCATAAATATATTTTTTATTTACATTTTTTTATACTCTGCAAATATACCAAAAGAAAGAAATTATATTTGTAGCATGAAAATTCTAATAATTACTGCAACAGATTTTGAATTAGACAAAAATCAATTTTCTAATCATGAGATGTTAATTTCTGGAATAGGTATTTTAGAAACAGCTTTAAAACTGACTAAAAAATTGACCTCAAATAATTATGATTTAGTGATAAATACTGGTATTGCAGGAAGTTTTAATAAAGATATAAAAATTGGAGATGTTGTTGAGGTAACTGAAGATATTTTGTCAGAAATAGGCTATGAGGAAAACGAGAATTTTTTTGAATTTAAAAGTTTTACTGTTTCTAATAAATTTACTGTTGATTCAAAAACAGATTTACTAAAAGTTAAATCTATTACAGTAAACACAGTAAGTGGTAATTTAGCCTCAATTAACAAAATTAAAAAGCGTTTAAATCCAGATATTGAAACGATGGAAGGAGCTGCTATTTTTAGAGTTTGTAATGATTTTGATATTCCTTGTATCCAGATTAGATCAATTTCAAATATTGTTGGAGAAAGAAATAAAAAACATTGGAATATAGATTTAGCGGTAAAAAATTTAAATTTATCTTTAAAAAATATTATTAATTCTTTATGAAAATATCTATTGGTATTTCACCATGCCCAAATGACACATATATTTTTGATGCTTTAATAAATAATAAAATTGATTGTAATGGATATATTTTTGAGATATATTATGAAGATGTAGAAAAATTGAACAGATGGTCATTTAAAAATAAACTTGATTTCACCAAGTTAAGCTACAATGCATACATTAAGAACTATAAAGATTATGTGCTTATTGATAGCGGCTCGGCTCTTGGTTATGGTTGTGGTCCTATAGTTATTAAGCTTCCAAATAAGAAAATTAATCATGAAAGTTTAATAGCAATTCCAGGTGTTTATACTACAGCGAATATGTTATTTAATTTAGCTTTTCCTAAGTATAAAAATAAAAAGGAATTTTGCTTTGATCAAATTGAAAATTGTATTTTAAGTGGTGAAGTTGATGCAGGTGTTGTCATACATGAAAGTAGATTTACTTTTAAGCAAAATGGGCTCAGTCAAGTTTTAGATCTTGGTGAATTTTGGTATAAAAAAACAAATTTACCAATTCCACTTGGTGGAATTGTTGCAAAAAGAAGTTTACCAACTGAGGTTGTACGTGATGTAGAGAAATTAATTAGAAAATCTATTGAGTATGCTAATCAAAATACAATAATTCCAAATAAATATATTTTATCTCATGCGTCAGAAACTGATTTAGATGTTATTAATTCACATATAAATTTGTATGTAAATGATTTTTCTATTTCTTTGGGAGATATAGGAAGAAAATCGGTTCAAAAATTATTTAATGAATATAATATACTTAACAATGAGATTTTTTTTGAATGAAAAGAAGTATTTTTGTTAAATGAGATTTATTTTTTTGATATTATTATTACCTATTTATTCTTTAGGACAATCTTTGTACAATCCCCAACAGCTTTATGATAGTCCTGGAGGTATTTTTGATGAGGATTCATTAAGATCAATTTATTTAGATTTTTATAATTCTAATTATCACAATTATCTTGTTAATGCATGGTATTATAGTCCAAGTGAACGAATACCAGCTATATTAACATTAAATGGAAATCAACTTGATAGTGTAGCTGTCAGATACAAAGGTAATTCTACATTTTGCTTACCTAATGATGTTCAAAGCATTAAAGTTCCATACAATATTGATATGAATTATTATATCAATGATCAGCAATTATTAGGCTACAATAAAATTAAATTGGCTAATGCATGGATGGATCCAACATTTTTAAAACAAATTATAAGTAGTAATATTTATCGAAATTATTTACCAACTGGTGAATCTAATTTAGTTAAATTATATGCGCAAGGTAATTATGTTGGTCTTTATGTAAATGATGAATCAATAAACAAACAATTTGTAAAAAAACATTTTGATGAAAAGTCAGGGCCACTGTTTAAATGTGATAATATAGATAGGTTTTGTGATACAGCTAATGCACCGAGTGCAATGCCTCCAAATCTTTATTACATGGGGGATGATACAACACTTTACTACAATAGTTATGATATGAAGTCAGATAATGGATGGCAGGATTTAGTTAATTTGATAAAAACAATTTCATTGGATTTCAATAATATTGATAGTGTTTTAAATGTTGATAGAACTTTGTGGGCCTTTGCAGTAAATCAAGTTCTTTTAAATTTAGATTGTTATAATACTTATTATATGCATAATTATTATTTGTATAAATCTAAAGATAATTTATTTCAAATGATTCCTTGGGACCTGGATAATAGTTTTACCGGTGCAATAATGGGCTGGGATTTTTGGAACCCATCAAATGTTTACGAATATGATCCATATTTCACAGGTCCAAATTTGGGGAGTGCTCAGCCTTGGGAGGAAAGACCACTTCTCTATAATTTATTAAATGATCCACTATATAGAAAGATTTACACTGCTCATATTAGAACCATTGTTAACGAATCACTAGATACATCTTATATTAGATCGGAATTAAATAATTTAGCACAACTTTTTTATAATGCTGCTGATAATGATCAAAATAAAGCATTTTCTATGCAAAATTTAATTGATAATTTAGAATCACCAATATGGACAGGTTGGGGTTTTGGTGGAATTATGAGTAGTATTGATTCTAGAAAAGAATATTTACTTAATCACCCTGAAATATCACTAATTCCTCCTTTATTAGATAATCCAGTATTAGCAAACAATACTATTTCAGTTGAAGCTTCTAATGCTACTTATGTTGAACTATTAGCTACAACGAGTGAATATAATTCCAAGTTTCAATCATTTTTCATGTATGATGATGGAACTAATGGAGATTTACTAGCTAGTGATGGGGTGTATTCAGCTTTTCTACCATACGCGAATTTCAATGGAAAAATTAAATATTATTTTAGAGCTCATAATAACGATGCTTTAAGTACCCTCCCGCAAAGAGCAGAATACGAATTTTTTGAGTTGACTAATATAACTAACACAACAGATTTTGTTGTTGATTCAAAAAAACTTATAAAAATTGTTGATATATTAGGTAGAGATATTGATAAAATAAAATTCAATACGAATCTCTTATATATTTATAGTGATGGATCTGTTGAAAAGAAAATAATTTTAAAGAAATAAGCCGGAAAATTTATGAAAAAGTATTTGTTTACGTTATGTATTTTTTTTTCTTTCTTTTCATCTTTTAGTCAAGAAAATTTTACAATTAGTGGTTATGTAACAGATTCAAATACTGGAGAAAATATTATCGGTGTAAATGTATTCTGTAAAAATTTGAATTTAGGTGTAATTACAAATACATATGGATATTATAGTTTAACACTTCCTCAAGGTCAGCATGAAGTTCATTATTCTTTTATTGGTTACTCTAACCAAATAAATAATATTAATTTAAATAAAAATACTATTATAAATATTAATTTTAAGCCACTTGCAATCGATTTAAAAGAAGTTACTGTTAGTGGGCAAAAGAGTATCGTAGAAAACACACAGACTTCAATAATTGAAGTCCCAATTGAACAAATTAAAAATATACCTGCTTTATTAGGTGAGGTAGATGTGCTCAAAGCAATTCAATTACTTCCTGGAGTCCAGTCTAGTGAAGGTTCCTCGGGATTTTATGTTAGAGGGGGTGGACCAGATCAAAATTTAATTTTGCTTGATGGTGTTCCTGTTTATAATGCGTCGCATATAGGAGGTCTGTTCTCTGTTTTTAATGCTGACGCAATTAAATCTGTTAGACTTACTAAAGGTGGTTTTCCAGCAAGATTTGGAGGTAGGTTATCTTCAGTTTTGCAGATTGATATGAAAGAAGGTAACCTAAAAAAATATAATATTGACGCTACACTTGGACTGTTAACATCAAAAGCTACTGTTGAAGGTCCAATAATTAAAGATAAGATGTCATTTATTGTTTCTGCTAGAAGAACATATATTGATCTTATTGTTAAGCCATTTTTACCATCTTCTACAGATTTATCTTTGTATTTTTATGATTTAAATGCTAAAATAAATTATAAGATATCTGATAAAGATCGTATTTATTTAAGTGCATATTCAGGAAAAGATCTTTTTGGTGTAAATTTTAATGAAACAGATAATTCTTCTAACGAGACCTCAGAATTAGATTTTTCTTTAGGATACGGAAATATTACCTCTACATTAAGATGGAATCACTTGTTTTCGGAAAAGATATTTAGCAATACAACACTAACATATAGCCGCTATTCTTTTAATACAGATTTTGGAGTTGCTGCTAATCAAAGCTCAATTTATGGAAGTGAAAGTTATAATGTAAATTTTGGATATTTATCAGGAATAGAAGATCTTGGTGCAAGAATTGACTTTGATTATCTACCAAATCCTTATCATGACATCAAGTTTGGATCATCATACACTTATCACCAGTTTACACCAGGTGAAACTAATTTAAATATTTTAATTGACTATCCTACACTTGACACTTTAAATTCTGATTTTAGTTTAGATACAGTTCTTAACTTTTCGCCTGAAAAAAATGCTCATGAAATTTATTTTTATGTAGAAGATAATGTTAAAATATCTAATAGATTAAAAGCAAATATAGGCTTACATCTAGGTTACTACTCTGTAGCAAATAATACTTCAGCTGAGAGCGTAGCATTATTTGATAAAATAAATGATAAATCCAATTTAAGTTTGCAACCTCGAATATCTACACGATATTTATTAAATGAAAATTGGTCAATTAAAGCATCTTATGCTAAAATGCAACAAAATATTCATTTGTTATCTAACTCTTCTGTTGGTTTCCCAAGTGATTTATGGGTTCCTGCTGTAAATAGTGTGCCGTCACAGTCTTCCGAGCAATGGGCAGCGAATATATCTACTCAACTATATGACAATTTATATGATTTAAGTTTTGAATGCTATTATAAAACCATGAGTAATTTGATTACATATAAAGCAGGTTATTCTAATTTAGAAAATACTGAGTCATGGGAAAATGCTATTGAAACAGATGGTGAAGGAGTTTCTTATGGTGCAGAATTATTTTTACAGAAAAAAAG
>MDSV01066913.1_pt1 | contig 10851 bp, 10 predicted proteins | sample 810851 | NCBI WGS metagenome assembly MDSV01 (sample SAMN05326640, study PRJNA326480) | marine metagenome | isolation source: seawater | place: Atlantic Ocean: North East | collected 2012 | reverse complement strand
TGTATATGTCGAACAAATTTTAGGGCGGTTAGCTCAGTTGGTAGAGCATCTCGTTTACACCGAGAGGGTCATAGGTTCGAGTCCTTTACCGCCCACCATGTGGGGGTGTAGCTCAGTTTGGTTAGAGCGCCTGCCTGTCACGCAGGAGGCCGCGGGTTCGAGTCCCGTCACTCCCGCCACTTATTTAACAATTATTTAATATTAATTTATAAAATGTTTCAGAAAAATTTTCTTGTCTATAACAATTTTTTAAGACATTTTCTAAAGGTTTTGTTTCTCCATGTAATGGTTTTAAAACATAAATTTTTTTTATATCATTTGTTCGTATTTTTTTTAAAACGAATTCTTTCCAATATTCAAAAAGCTCATTTTTTTCTTTTGGATATCCGTGATAATCGTACCAAAATCTTGTAGGAGAAAAGTCATATTCATTTAGGAAAACAGAAATAAATTGATAATCAGTTATTATCATTTTTTTATCTTTATCTTCTCTTAATATATCTAAAGCAAATTTTATATTTGACACCTCCTCAGCAGGATTTTCTGGGTAGAACATCGTTACCCATCTAATTTTTGATAGTTTCGGATGTATCGCATTTGCGTCAATTGAGTTTTCAAGATTTACACCTCTTAAGTCCATAAATGTTCTATTTTTTACATAACTAAAATAATAATAAAGAGATGAACCAAGAGTTAAAACTATTAGAAAAAAACTAATATGTATTTGTTTATCTAAATATTTTTTTGCATATACACTAGAGAAACCACAGAATATAGGTATTAAGCAATAAATATATATTGCATTGATAGTCATTAACTGATGCATGATTGTAAGAATACAAAACAAAATTAATCCAAAAATTATGAGATCATCAAAAGATAACTTGTGTTTTTTTAATATTGAAAATTTCACAAACAAATATAATAAAACTGCAATTGATAAATACTGTAATTTAAATCGCCAAATTATTCTTTTAAATTCAAACGGAAATAACCATTCTAATCTACCGCTACCAATGGACTGGGGATATAAAAAATATTGTATAAAAAAATCGCTGAAATTTATATTACCTAAAAAAATTAAAGTAAAAAATACAATTAAAGTTGTTATTATTCCCGCAACAGCATAAATAAAACTGGTAAAATTTTTAAATTTAATAAAGTATATAATAGATAAAATTGAAATTAATATAATAATGTACGCTGTTGGTGCTTGTTTAGACATAAAAGAACAACCAAGTAATATAGGTGTTAAAAACCAATAAAAATTATTTTTTTCACTAACCGCTAAAACAAAAGAATAAAAAGATAATAAACAGAGCACTAGAGTATGATGATCGCTAAAAGGCGTGCCAACAGTGGGATAAGTTAATATTGCAACACTAATAGAATAAAAAAAACTTAACTTAATATCAAGATTTAATCTTTTTAAAATAAAAAATGTAGAAATAGTTATGATACAATTAAAAATAGACGCATGTAGCACATATGCGAACCATGAAACTCCAAATAATTTAAAAAAAATCGCCTGAATTAAATCTATAAAAGGTTCTTTGATTGTCCAGTAATCTTTGAAAGGATAATTTCCATTCATAAGATCATAACCAGAATTAAAAACTAAAAAGCTATCAATAGGTAATATTCCTATATATCCATAATACTGATTAAAAATTATCGAAAAAAATATTAAAAATATTACCAGTAATTTGTTTACAAAATTCTTATTATTTATTTTCATTTGTTTTTTTTAATACAACTGTCCTATTAAGAGCAAAAATATTTGGCAGAAAAAAGATCAATATTTTATCAATTAAATTTAGTATTTTTAAAAAAATGGAGCTTAACTTAATATAAAAAAAACTTGAATTAACCCCACCTGAATTTAAAAAAATAAAAAATTCAGACAATCTATTTTCTTTAATTAGGTATTGTGGAAAGTGTTTTTGAAATTTTTTTTCATCTTTAAAAAGAAGTTGACCAACAGCTGTATTTGAAATCCAGGGGCTTCTTGGGTTAAAGATACTTTTACGATTAAATACTTTTGCTTTTAAAGACCAACTCTCATCGTCAAGCAACACCTGTATTAGTTTTAAAAAAAAGGATGTTTCTGGTTCATTAATTAATAAATATCCATTTTTTTTTAAATAAATTGACATTTTTTCAAGTGTTAGTGCTGGATTAGAACAGTGGTGTAGAGAATGATTAATAATAAATATATCTACCTTTTTAATATACTTTTTACCTAAATTTACTTTTAACATATCAACTTTTTTGTCAATCCAAGGGTATTTTATAATGTCGGTAAGAATAATTTTTCTATTATTTATTATTTTTTTTATGCAGCCATTACCAGATCCTAATTCAATAATTATTTTTTTATCTTTCGTATATTTTTTCATCCATGAGAATCTTTTATTTAAAAGATAAATTAAATTTTTATTACGACTCGATAAAATCCTTGCTCTATTTTTGAAAATATCTGGAGCCTTAATTTTTTTTGCTTTATATTCCTTTAAAAAAAACATACCTATTATTAAGTTAGAAATTATCTAAGAAAAACTCTAAATTTTTACTGATTTACACTTACTTAATAAGCGATTTGAGAATCATTATCAACTAATTGCTACATTACTGTCCTAGACACATTAAAAGATATAATATAAATCAAAGTTAAGATTAATATAAAAATCCTCAAACTATGTGTATTGAGGTAGATATTGATTAAAATGATTTATAATTTTTTAACAGATTACTTATCCATAATAATTTTTTTATTTATAGCTTTATTTTTAAGCATTGGTTTTATTTTAGTAAATTTTTTAGCGTCTCCGAACAACCCAGATCCTGAAAAGCTTTCAGCTTATGAGTGCGGTTTTGAAGCATTCGATGATTCTAGAATGGAATTTGACGTAAGGTTCTATTTAGTTGCGATACTTTTTATAATATTCGATTTAGAGATAGCCTTCTTATTTCCCTGGGCAATAACACTAGGCAAAATTGGAATATTTGGATTCTGGTCAATGATGTTATTTTTAGCAGTTCTTACAATAGGATTTATTTATGAATGGAAAAAAGGAGCTTTGGAGTGGGAATGAGAATAATAAACTCAGAAGAAAAATTAAAAAATGTGCCTGATGAGTTTAAGCAAATTGCAAAAGATTTTGCTGAAAAAGGCTTTATAACTACATCAACAAATAATTTAATTAATTGGGCGAGAACCGGGTCTTTGCACTGGATGACATTTGGACTTGCGTGTTGCGCAGTAGAAATGATGCATACATCCATGCCTAGATACGATCTTGAAAGATTTGGAGCTGCTCCGAGGGCATCACCAAGACAATCAGATGTAATGATAGTTGCTGGCACGCTAACAAATAAAATGGCTCCAGCTTTACGAAAAGTTTATGATCAAATGCCTGAACCTAGATACGTTATATCAATGGGTAGCTGTGCAAATGGAGGTGGTTATTATCACTATTCATATTCTGTAGTAAGGGGTTGTGATAAAATCGTTCCGGTCGACATATACGTTCCTGGATGCCCACCCTCAGCAGAAGCTTTGTTATATGGAATTCTTCAATTACAAAAAAAAATAAGAAGAGAAGGTGATATTAATAGGTAAGTGATGATTGATAAAAATTTAAACAAGATAGAAAAACTTATTAATTCTGAACTCTCTAGTAAAATTTCTGGTTCTGAGATAAAGTTTGATGAATTATTATTTCATACTTCTACAAGTGAAATTATGGAAGTAATAAAATTTTTTAAACTAGATGATAGATTTAAATTTAAACAATTAATTGATATTGCCGCTATTGATTATCCAAATGCAGAAAAAAGATTTGAATTGGTTTACCTATTTCTTTCAATAGAAAAAAATATCAGAGTAAAAATATCAATAAAAATTGACACAAATGAAAAAGTACCTTCAATAGTAAAAATTTTTCCATCAGCAAATTGGATGGAGAGAGAGATATTTGATATGTACGGAATTAAATTTGTTAATCATCCTGATTTAAGAAGGATACTTACTGATTATAATTTTAAAGGACACCCCCTCAGAAAAGATTTTCCACTAACAGGATTTAATGAGGTTAGGTATAGCGAAAAAGAAAAAAAAGTCATTTATGAGCCAGTTAAATTAGAGCAAAACTATAGAAATTTTGATTTTAATAGTCCATGGGAAGGAACAAAATATCTTGAAGAAGTAAAAGAAAGTAAAAAAAATGAAAAAAACTAAATCAATGACTTTAAATTTTGGACCTCAACATCCTGCTGCGCACGGTGTACTAAGACTTATATTAGAATTAGAGGGTGAGATTGTTGAAAAGGCGGATCCACATATAGGTTTGTTGCATCGTGGCACTGAAAAATTAATAGAGAGTAAAACTTATACCCAAGCCCTGCCTTACTTTGATAGGTTGGATTATGTTGCTCCAATGAATCAAGAACATGCTTTTGCTTTAGCAACCGAAAAGTTATTAAAAATAGATATACCTCTCAGAGCAAAATATATAAGAGTAATTTTTTGTGAAATAGGAAGAATACTAAGCCATATTCTTAATGTAACTACTCAAGCTTTAGATGTTGGTGCTTTAACCCCATCTTTGTGGGGCTTTGAAGAAAGAGAAACTCTAATGACTTTTTATGAGAGGGCTTCAGGATCAAGACTTCATGCAAACTACTTTAGAACGGGTGGAGTACATAAAGATTTACCAACAAAACTTATAGAGGACATTGGAAATTTTTGTGAAACCTTTCCTAAAATTATTAATGATTTAGAGGATTTATTAACTGAAAACAGAATATTTAAACAAAGGAATGTTGATATTGGATTAGTATCTAAAAAAGATGCTTTAGATCACAGTTTCACTGGAGTAATGCTAAGAGGCTCTGGTATTCCATGGGACTTAAGAAAATCCCAACCATATGAAATTTACCAAGATTTGGAATTTAAAATCCCTGTAGGTAAAAATGGAGACTGTTATGACAGGTATCTTTGCAGAATAGAAGAAATGAGAGAAAGCATAAAAATAATAAAACAATGTATCAAAAATTTACCTAAAGGACCTATTAAAACTGTTGATGGTAAAATTTCACCACCTAATAGAGAAGATTTAAAACAATCTATGGAAGCATTAATACATCATTTTAAATTATTCACTGAAGGGTTTAGAGTGCCAGCAGGCAATGTTTATTCTGCAGTAGAGGCTCCAAAAGGAGAGTTTGGAGTATATTTAATTTCTGACGGAAGCAACAGACCTTACAGATGTAAAATACGAGCTCCAGGATTTTCACATCTTCAGGCTATGGATTTTTTAATTAAAGGTCATATGTTAGCAGATGTACCAGCCGTTCTTGGTTCATTGGATATCGTATTTGGTGAGGTTGATAGATGAGCCTTAAAAGAGTTAATCCCGAGCAACCTAAAAATTTCGAGTTTAGCGAAAAATTTAACACTGTTGCTAAAGAGATTTTAAAGAAATACCCAGAAAAAAATAAAAAAAGCGCAGTAATGCCTTTTTTGTATTTAGCTCAAAAACAAAACGATAACTGGATACCTTTAGCGGCTATCAAATATATTTCCAAATATTTATCAATGCCGTATATAAGTGTTTATGAGGTAGCTACTTTTTATAGTATGTTTAACCTATCTCCTGTAGGCAAATACTTTATACAAGTTTGTACAACAACACCATGTCTTATACGGGGTGCAGACAAAATAGTAAAAGTATGCAAAGAAAAAATTTCTGATAAAGAAAATCAAGTTTCTAAAAATGGTGAGTGCTCTTGGTCAGAAGTAGAGTGTTTGGGCGCTTGTGTTAATGCTCCCATGATGCAAATTAATAATGATTATTATGAAGATTTAGATGAGAAAAGTACTGCTAAAATAATAGACTCTATTTTTGAAGATAAAATATTAAAACCTGGTTCTTATAGAGGGAGAAAAAATACTTCACCTGAAAATGTAAAGACAACTAATGGTACAGATCATGCTTAAAGCAGAAAATAAAATATTTAAAAATTTATATAATAATTTAGGGTGGGACCTAGATAAAGCAATCGAGCGCGATGACTGGAAAGATACAAAAGAAATTATCGCGAAAGGGAAAGAATGGATTATTAATGAAATTAAAAGCTCGGAGTTAAGGGGAAGAGGGGGCGCTGGTTTTTCCACAGGAATGAAGTGGTCTTTTGCTCCTAAAAAAATTGGATCCAGACCACATTATTTAGTTATAAACGCTGATGAGTCTGAGCCTGGAACTTGTAAAGACCGTGATATTCTAAGATTTGAGCCTCAAAAGTTAATCGAAGGGTGTTTAATAGCAGGTTATGCAATAGGAGCCCACACTTGTTATGTTTATATCAGAGGAGAGTATTCTTTTGAAGGTCAAAGACTTCAAGAAGCGATAGATCAAGCTTACAAAAAAAATTTTTTAGGAAAAAATGCTTGTGGATCTGAATGGGACTTTGACATACACATTCACTACGGTGCTGGAGCTTACATTTGTGGTGAAGAAACAGCTTTATTAGAAAGTATCGAGGGAAATAAAGGTCAACCAAGACTCAAACCACCATTTCCTGCACTCGTTGGCTTATATGGGTGTCCAACCATTGTTAACAATGTTGAGACTATTGCTGTAGTTCCCACAATTTTGAGACGTGGAGGAAAATGGTTCGCATCCTTAGGTAGACCAAAAAATACTGGAACAAAAATATTTTGTATCTCTGGAAATGTAAATTACCCGTGTAATGTTGAAGAAGAGATGGGTATTCCATTGAAAGAATTAATAAATACCTATGCAGGAGGTGTCGTTGGAGGTTGGGATAATTTACAAGCAGTAATACCAGGCGGATCCTCAATGCCATTATTGCCAAAGAAAATTTGTGAGACAATTAAAATGGACTTTGATTCTTTAATTGAAAATCAAAGCGGCTTAGGAACTGCCGGAATAGTAGTTATTAATAAAGACCAAGATATAGTTTCATGTATGGCAAGAATAGCAAGGTTTTATAAACACGAAAGTTGTGGTCAATGTACACCTTGTAGAGAAGGCTCTGGTTGGATGTGGAGAATTTTAAATAGAGCAACAAAAGGAGAGACAACGTTAAGTGATATAGATTTATTAGATGACGTCACAAAACAAATTGAAGGTCATACTATTTGTGCGTTTGGTGAAGGTTCAGCTTGGCCTGTTCAAGGATTGTTAAGACATTTTAGAAAAGAGATTGATAAAAAATGTAGTAACGACCCCCTTATTAAAAAGAAAAAAGATGTTCCTTATTTAATTGACCAACACTTATTAGAAAAAAAGAATGCCTAAAATTATTATTAACGGTAAAGAAATAGAATTTGAACCAGGTATGACTATCTTACAGGCATGTGAATTAGCAGATGTAGAGATACCAAGATTCTGTTACCACGAAAGACTTTCAATTGCTGGAAACTGTAGAATGTGCCTTGTAGAAATGGATAAATCTCGTAAGCCAATCGCCTCATGTGCGATGCCTGCAGCTGAAGGAATGAATATAAAAACTAACACTCCAATGGTTGAAAAAGCAAGAAAAGGCGTAATGGAATTTCTTTTAGCCAACCATCCACTTGATTGTCCAGTATGTGATCAAGGTGGTGAGTGTGATCTTCAAGATCAATCACTTTATTACGGCGTAGACAAATCAAGATTTTCAGAAAATAAAAGATTTGTCAGTGAAAAATACATGGGCCCACTAATTAAAACACAAATGACAAGATGTATTCATTGCACTAGATGTGTAAGATTTGCCACCGAAGTAGCTGGCGTACCTGAAATAGGAGCTATAGGCAGAGGTGAGAACATGGAGATAACAACTTACTTAGAAAAATCTATGGAATCAGAACTCTCTGGTAATGTAATTGATTTATGTCCAGTCGGAGCACTAACTTCCAAACCGTACGCATTTTCAGCAAGGCCTTGGGAATTAAAAAAAACTGAGAGTATTGACGTATTAGATGCGGTTGGATCTAACATAAGAGTAGACACATATGGTTGGGAGGTAAAAAGAATTCTTCCTATATTAAATGAGGATATAAACGAAGAATGGATTTCAGATAAAACAAGATACTCCTGTGACGGTTTACTAAAACAAAGACTAGATACTCCATATGTAAAAAAAGATAACAAATTAGTTAAATCCAGTTGGGATGATGCCCTAGATATTATTACTAAAAAGATTAAAGAAACCGAACCATCACAAATTGCTGGTCATTTGGGAGATCTTGTAAGTTTAGAGACAACATTGGCTTTTAAAAAATTTTTTGAAATATTAGGAAGTGAAAATTTAGAATTTAGAGAAAAAAAATTTTATATTAATCCTGAGGATAAAATGAATTATTTATTTAATTCATCGATTAATGGAATTGAAAAATCTGATTTGATATTATTGGTAGGGTGCAATCCGAGGCACGAAGCTACAATTTTAAATGCAAGAATAAGAAAAGCTTTTAAAAAAAATAAAGCTGAAATTTTTTCAATAGGAAACCCGGGAGATCAAACTTATGACTACAAAATTATTGGTGATAGTACGCAAATAATAAAAGATATTATTGAGGAAAAACATGATTTTAATAAGGTTTTAAATAACTCGAAAAAACCTATCATAATAATAGGAGAGTCGGCCTTGGAATTAGATTCCGGAGGATACATTTTTGAAGAACTGAAAAATTTTTTATCTCAAAAAAAATTAATTAATGACAAATGGAATGCACTAAATATTTTAATACAGAACGCATCAACTGTTGGGGCGTTAGATTTTAAAATATTTAATGAAAAACAAAATAATTTTAAATTTTTCGAAAATGTCAAAAATAAAAAATTTAAAGTATTATATTTATTAAATTCAGATAATTTAAAATTTGATAAAAATGATGAGTTTATAATATATCAAGGCAGTCATGGAGATCGTGGAGCAGAAATAGCTGATGTTATTTTACCAAGTGCCGCATACACTGAAGAAAATGGATTATATCAGAATCTAGAGGGAAGAGTTCAAGAATGTAGGAAAGCCTCTTATCCTGCTGGTGAAGCGCTTGAAAGTTGGAAAATATTAAACAAAATAGCAAACATTTCTAAAAATAAAAAGCTATTTGATAGCTTTAATACACTGAGAGACGAAGTTTTAAAAAAAACTGTAAATTTTGAAGCTTTAAATAAATTACCTAAGTATAAACATCCATCAAAAAAGGTAACAAACAATTTTAAAAATGAAAAAATTTTAATTAATCCAATTGATTATTATTTTTCTAACAGTATTTCTAGAGCCTCTAAAGTTATGAGTGAATGTCGAAATATCAAATTAGAACAAAGAAAATCAGGAACAAATAATTAAAATGGAATATTTTATTACATTAATTAACGAAATATATAAAATTTTGTTTCTAGTTATTCCAATTCTAGTCTCTGTTGCTATGATAGTTTGGTTAGATCGAAGAGTTTGGGGTTTAGTTCAAAAGAGAAGAGGACCGAATGTTGTTGGTCCTTTTGGTTTGTTCCAAACAATTGCTGATGCTTTAAAATATATTTTTAAAGAAATTATTATTCCTGCAAGTGCTAATAAAACAATATTTATACTAGCCCCAATTATAACTATGACGTTAGCATTAGTGGCTTGGGCTGTTATACCTTTAAGTGAAACATTAGTTTTGTCAGATATTAATGTTGGTATACTTTATCTTTTTGCGGTCTCTTCTTTAGGAGTTTATGGAATTATCATGGGTGGATGGGCATCTAATTCAAAATATCCTTTTCTAGGCGCAATTAGATCTGCGGCTCAAATGGTGTCTTATGAAGTGTCTATAGGAATAATAATTATAAACGTATTATTGTGTGTCGGCTCTCTAAACTTAAATGACATAGTATTAGCTCAAAAAAATCTTTGGTATGTTATTCCGCTTTTTCCTATGTTTGTTGTTTTTTTTATATCAGCACTAGCAGAGACTAATAGACCACCATTTGATTTACCAGAGGCCGAAGCAGAATTAGTTGCAGGGTATCAGACAGAATATTCTGGAATGATGTATGCTATGTTTTGGTTAGGAGAGTATGCAAATATCCTTTTAATGTGCGCTATGGGATCAATATTATTTTTAGGAGGATGGTTGCCTCCTTTGGACATATATCCATTGAATGTAGTGCCTGGACCTTTTTGGATGGTATTTAAAATATTATTTTTATTTTTTTTATTTGCAATTATCAAAGCTATTGTACCAAGATATCGTTACGATCAACTAATGAGATTGGGTTGGAAAATTTTCTTACCGTTCTCACTTATTTATGTTGTATTGACAGCTAGTTTTTTACTTTATTTTGATAAGTTACCAAAAGGCACATTTTAATGAATTTAAATAGATTTTTAAAAACCATTTTTTTAACAGAGTTTTTCTTTGCAATAGCAAAAGCAGTCAGAGAAATATTTAGGCCCAAGAAAACAATTAATTACCCATTTGAAAAAGGTCAAATTAGCCCAAGATACAGAGGAGAACATGCTTTAAGGAGATATCCAAATGGTGAAGAAAGGTGTATAGCCTGTAAGCTTTGCGAAGCAGTATGCCCGGCTCAGGCGATTACTATCGAGTCTGAAGAAAGACAAGACGGCAGCAGAAAAACCACAAGATATGATATCGATATGTTGAAATGTATATATTGTGGGCTTTGTCAAGAGTCATGCCCAGTTGACGCAATAGTACAAGGTCCAAACTTTGAATTTGCTACAGAAACCAGAGAAGAACTCTACTACAATAAAGAAAAATTATTAGACAACGGAGATAGATGGGAGTCTGTACTAGCAAAAAATTTAAAAACAGACAAAATTTAT
>MDSV01113322.1_pt1 | contig 10852 bp, 10 predicted proteins | sample 810851 | NCBI WGS metagenome assembly MDSV01 (sample SAMN05326640, study PRJNA326480) | marine metagenome | isolation source: seawater | place: Atlantic Ocean: North East | collected 2012 | reverse complement strand
TTTTTTTTTGTTTTACAGTTTTTTTTACTAAATTTTTATCTTTCCAAAAATTTTCTTTTAAAGAAATAGCAGCTAAATCTTCAATCTTTTTTTCAACGTTTTCTTTATCAAAGATACCCCCTGATATTATTTAAGGATTTTTCTGTATCTAATAAAATTGACTCAAAGTTTTCCATTAATAAAATTGCCTAAATTTAATGTTTTTATCACGACCGTTTGATAAGATTAAGTTATTATTATTAATGTTGTTAATATCTCTGAGTTTTAAAGCCTCTATAATTGAATTTTTTTCACCAGGTCTTGATTTGTATCCAGTATCGTAATTGATAGATGTTAAATATATATTTTCAGGTATTTTAAATTCATCGAAATCTTCTTTGAAAAGTGCTTTTTCTATAAAATCTTTAAATATTGGTAGCGCTGCCTTTGAACCAGTTTCATATTTTCCCAAAGATCTTGGATTATCATAACCAATATATACCCCAATAACTAAATTAGAAGAAAAACCAATAAACCATGCATCGTAATTATCATTAGTTGTTCCTGTTTTTCCAGCCAATGCTACTTTCAAAGATCTTAATTTTTTTGCTGTTCCTCTTTGTACTGCTCCTTGTAAAATTGAAGTCATTTGATAAGCGGTCTCTTCACTTATTACTTTTTCATTGGTATTTTCTATAATTGGAAGTTCAAGATTTTCGTTGATGAACTTATCACAACCTATACATTTCCTACTTTTTTCATGAAAAATAGTTTTTCCTCTTCTATCTTGTATTCTTGAGATCAATTTTGGCACTATTTTTTTTCCACCATTAACAAATGGGGCATACGCTGAGGTTAAGTTGATTAAAGTTGTTTCAGCAGCTCCTAGTGAAACTGATAATAATTCAGGAATTTCTTCATAAATATTGAGTTTTTTAGATAAATTCAAAATTTCTTCAAGTCCTAAAACTTTAGCAATTCTTACAGTCATTAAATTTCTGGAATATTCAATTCCTTTTCTAAAAGTTGAGGGACCATAAAATTTTTTTCCATAATTTTCTGGCTTCCAATTCTTTAAACCAACTCCTTGGCTCTCTACAAAAGGCGCATCGAGTATTATCGAGTTTGGAGAAAAACCTTTTTCTAATGCTGCTGCATAAACAATAGGTTTAAAAGCAGATCCGGGTTGTCTTTTCGCCTGAGTTACTCTATTAAATTCACTTGTTTTAAAATTAAAGCCTCCAACTAAAGCTAAAACATCTCCAGAGAAAGGATCAAGAACTATAATTCCACCGTTTACTTTTGGATATTGCTTTAATGACCAAAAATTGTTTTCTTTTTTTACAAAAAATATATCACCAACTTTATGTATATCTTTTAAAGATTTGCTTTTTGGAATGGTCCATTTTATATTTTTTAAAAATAAACTTCCTTTTTTATTTTCTTTTTTATCTAAGGTTTGAAATATTATTTCATTATTATCTATCGACTCAATTTCAGCTAATTTCCATTTTAAAGTTGGATCAAGTTTGTATTTAGAAATTTTTTTTTGCCAATTTTTGTTTTTGAATTTATTTACAATTGGTCCTCTCCAGCCTCTTCTACGGTCAAAATCCTCTATACCTTTTCTAAGAGAATTTAAAGCTTGAATTTGGTAATCTATCTTAAGTGGTGTACTAATGCTTAAACCTTGTGAATAAAGTTTTTCAAAACCATAAATATCTTTTACAGTTCTTCTTACTTCTTCTGTGTAAGAATTAGCCTCATTTACTATTTCAATTTTTCTCTTTTTTAATTTTAGGTTAGATGTTTTAAATTCATTGAATTGTTTTTTTGAAATAAAATTATTTTGTCTTAAATTTTCAAGAACTAAATTTCTTCTAAATTTTGCTGTTTCAGGATACTTATAAGGATTATATTTACTTGGAGCCTTTGGTAAAGCTGCCAGTAGAGCAGATTCTGAATAATTAAGTTCTTTAACTGATTTGTCAAAATATTCTAAGCTAGCTGCTGCTATACCATAAGTTCCTTGTCCTAAGTAAATTTGGTTAAGATAAAGCTCTAAGATTCTCTCTTTTGAATAGGCTCTTTCAATTCTAAAAGCTAAAATTGCCTCTTTAATTTTTCTTTTTATTGAGACCTCATTTGTTAGTAAAAAATTTTTTGCAACTTGCTGAGTAATAGTTGAGGCTCCTTCAAGTCTTTTATTTTGAGAAATATTTTTTATATTTTTAATTACAGCCCTTAGAATTCCCTTTGCGTCTATACCTGGATGACTAAAAAAATTTTTATCTTCTGCTGAAAGAAAAGCGTTTATAACTTTTTCTGGAATTGAATTATATGGAATAAAAAGTCTTTTTTCTATTGCATATTCAGCAATGAGCTTATTATCATTAGAGTAAACTCTACTTGATATTGGTGGTTGATAGTTTGATAGTTTTTTATAGTCTGGCAAACCTATTGAAAAATACCACAAAGTTGAGAATGAAAAAAAAATCACTGATGCAACTAATATAATTATAAATTTAAGTGAAAAATTGAGAAATTTAAACATTGATTTAAATTTATAAATATAATTCTGACTATGTTTAGGCATAATTAAATTTTAATCGTGTATTTATACATAAAATTGTATAAAGTGATTTTAATGAAAATCTTAAAAATCACAAATTATAATTATTTAAAAGGAATTCTCAAAAAATGGAAAAAAACTTATATATTGATGCATCGCATCCTAACGAAACACGAATTGTTCTTAAATCAGCGAATTCAATTGAAGAATACGAGTTCGAAGATAAGAATAATTTAAATTTTAAAAATAATATTTATCTTGCTACAATAAGTAGAGTTGAACCATCACTTCAAGCAGCATTTGTAAATTTTGGTAGAGACAGACATGGTTTTTTGGCCTTTAACGACATTCAATCTGACTACTATCAACTGCCTTCTGAAGACAAAGAAAAAATCAGAATAGCAGAAGAAAAAATTAGAGAAGATCTTAAAGATAAAACAATTGACAATAATCAGGATAATTCACAATTAGAAAATACCTCAGAAAATAAGGATGAAAAATTTGAAAATAATGATGACCAAGTTGAAAAAGAAGATAAAAAGAAAGTTTACAGAGAAAAAGTAAAAACATCTTTTGGTATTAAAAAATATAAAATTCAGGAGGTTATTAAACCAGGTCAGGTAATCTTAATACAAGTCATAAAAGAAGAACGAGGACAAAAAGGTGCTGCTCTTACAACATTTATCTCACTAGCGGGTAAATATATGGTTTTAATGCCCAACACTCCTAAAGGTGGAGGTATTTCAAGAAAAATTTTCAATTCATCTGATAGACAAAAAATTAGAGTTTTATTAAATGAAATAGATATTCCAAAAAGTATGGGTGTAATTGTTAGAACTGCTGGAGCAAATAAAACAAAAAATGAAATAGAAAAAGATTTTCAAAATACTATTAAAACCTGGGAACAAATAAAAGAAAAAGCTTTAGACTCTAATGCACCGTCTCTTGTTTACGAAGAAGGTGATATAATTAAAAGAACCTTAAGAGATACCTACGACAATGATACAAAAAATGTTTATGTTGAAGGGAACGACGGCTATCAAAAAGCAAAAAAATTCATGAAAGAGTTAATGCCAAAAAATGTAAGGAATATAAAAAAATATAGAGGAAAAATACCTCTATTTCATGACGCAAATATTGAAAAGGAATTAAATAATATTTTTGAACCAACGGTAAAATTAAAATCAGGGGGTTATTTGGTTATAAACCCAACAGAAGCATTAGTTTCTATTGATATAAATTCAGGACAATCTACTAAACAAATAAATATTGAAAAAACTGCTTTAAATACCAATTTAGAAGCTGCAGAAGAAATAGCACGTCAGATTAAATTAAGGGATTTATCAGGATTAATAGTAATAGATTTTATTGATATGATGAATTTTTATAATAGAAGAATTGTTGAAAAAAAAATGCGAGAAAGCATCAGAAAAGATCGGGCAAGAATTCAAATTGGAAAAATCAGTAATTTTGGGCTTCTAGAAATGACAAGACAAAGACTTCGTGAAGGTTCGATCAAATGGGAAACACAACTATCATTGGCCTCTTTCTCACAAAAAATTTTAAAAAAAATACAGCATTTAGCATTTTACGATAAAGTAAAAATAGTTAATTCATATGTGCCTGAAAAGGTTAAGATTTACATAGAAAAAAATTTGATTGAAGAATTGAAATATTTTCAAAAAAAATATTCTTATGAGATAAAGATATTATCAAATAATAATTTTATAATTCCAGAATACAAAATTAGTTTATTTAATAAATCAAAAAAACTAATTAATACTTTTGAAAATATTAATCCAATTATAGAGTCGATCAAAATAAGAGGTGATTTTAAAGAAAAGAAAAAAGTAAAAGTTAAAGAAAATCTTAAAGGCAAAGATAAAATAAAAAAAACAAAAACTAAAAAGAAAATTAGAACACTCTGGTTTAGAAGAAAGAAAAAAAGTTAAATTATCCCTTTTGTAGGTGAGCTTGGTGAAGCAAAATAATTTTTGATCATTCTACCAGCCAAAAATGAATTTCTTCCAGAAATTACTGCATCTTTAAAGGCCCTAGCCATTAAAATTGGTTTTTGTGCGTTTGCTATAGCACTATTTATTAAAACTCCATCACAACCTAATTCCATTGCAATTGTTGCATCTGAAGCCGTGCCAATACCTGCATCAACTATTACAGGTACTTTAGATTGTTTAATTATCAAAGATATATTTATTTTGTTTTGTAAGCCTAAACCTGATCCGATTGGAGAAGCTAAAGGCATAATCGCGGATGCGCCACTATCTTCTAATTTTTTTGCCAACAACGGATCATCGGTGCAATAAACCATAACTTTAAAACCTTCTTTAACAAGAATTTTAGTAGATTTTATTGTTTCAATCATATTCGGGTAAAGAGTTTTTTTATCTCCTAAAACTTCCAATTTTACTAGTTTCCATCCACCCATTTCACGAGCGAGTCTTAAAGTTCTTAGAGCCTCATCAGAATTAAAGCAACCAGCTGTATTTGGTAAAAAAATTATTTTTTTTGGATTTAAGTAATCAGTTAATATTGGTTTTTTTTTGTCCAATATATTTACTCTTCTCACTGCTACAGTCACCATGTCTGCACCAGATGCTTGAACAGCTTTTGCTGTTTCAGAAAAACTTTTATATTTTCCAGTGCCAACGATAAGTCTAGATTTAAGAGATTTTCCAGCAACTTTAAAAATATCTTTTTTCAATTATCCACCACCTATGAAATGCACAATCTCTACTTTATCATTATTTTTTAAATACTTTTTCTTATAACTTGTTTTTGGAACTATTGATCCGTTGTGTTCTATTGCAACTTTCTTATCTAACAATTTATATTTAGTCAAAAGATCTAATATAGAATAATTAGATTTTATAACTACTTTTTTTCCATTTAATTGTATTTTTGCCATAATTAAGTTATTCAATAATTAAATTTATGAATAAAATTATAATTCTTAATGGTCCAAACCTCAACCTTTTAGGTGAAAGAGAAAAAAATCAATATGGGAATTTTACTTTAGAAGATATTCAAAAAAATTGTAATGAATATGCAAATAAAAATGATATTAAATTATCAATGTTTCAATCAAACATTGAAGGAGAACTAGTAGATAAAATTCAAACTTCTAGAAATAATCAAGAAGGATTAATCATTAATGCTGGAGGATACACTCATACCTCTGTTGCTGTTCATGATGCCTTAAAAATATTAAAATTCCCAATTATAGAATTGCATATTAGTAATATTTATAATAGAGAAGAATTCAGACATAAATCTCTAATAAGTAAAGTTGCAAAAGGGATAATATGTGGTTTCGGGGCTGAAGGATATATAATGTCATTGAAAGCTATGAAGAAACTTTTAGAAAAATGAAAATTGATAAAAAATTAATAAAAGAATTGGTTGATAACCTAAAAGAATTCGAATTGACTGAATTAGAGTATCAAGAAGGTCAAACAAAAATAAAAGTTTCAAAAGCTTCAAAAGGAGTTGAACAAATAAAAACTAGCGCTGTAGTGCCTCAAAATAAAGCTGTCCTAAAATCATCCGATGATAGTGATGGTATAAGAGTTAAATCTCCAATCATAGGAACTGCATATTTAGCACCGGAACCCGGAGCCAAAAAATTTGTTGAAGTTGGAGATAAAATTAAAAAAGGTCAAACTGTTATGATTGTTGAAGCAATGAAAACAATGAATCATGTTCCTTCGACTTCTAATGGTGAAGTAAAAAAAATTTTAGTAGAAGATGGCCAACCTGTGGAGTTTGGACAAACTTTAATTATTCTTAAATAAATAAAATGTTCAAAAAAGTTTTAATAGCTAACAGAGGAGAGATAGCTGTTAGAGTTATTAGAGCATGTAAAGAGTGGGGAATAAAAACTGTGGCCGTTCACTCCGATGTAGACTCGGAGTCGATGCATGTGAGGTTAGCTGATGAAAGTGTATGTATAGGATCACATCAGCCTCATAACAGTTACCTAAACATTTCTTCAATAATGTCAGCTGTTGATTTAACTGGTGCAGAAGCAATACATCCTGGTTATGGATTTTTATCTGAAAATGCAAAATTTTCTGAAATAGTAAATAAACACGGTATAAAGTTCATAGGTCCTAGTGCAGAAATAATTTCTAAAATGGGTGATAAAATAGAAGCAAAGAAAATTGCAAAAAAATTTGGCTTACCTGTAATAGAAGGTTCTGAAGGTGGAGTAAAAACTTTTGCTGAAGCTAAATCAGTATGTAAGGAAATTGGCTACCCTGTTTTAATCAAAGCAGCAGGTGGTGGTGGCGGAAAAGGAATGAAGATTGTGGATGAAGAAAGTCAATTAGAAAATTTATTTCTTACAGCAAAATCTGAAGCAAAAAAATTTTTCAATAATGATGAATTGTACATTGAAAAATATTTTAAAAATCCAAGACATATCGAAGTTCAAGTTATGTCTGGTAAAAATAAAACAGTTCATTTAGCTGAAAGAGATTGTTCTGTGCAAAGAAGACATCAAAAATTAATAGAGGAAACACCTAGCCCAGTCTTAAATGACGAAATAAGAAAAGATCTTTTCGAAAAAACTGTGAAGATGGTTGAACAAATTAATTATGAAGGTGCTGGTACAGTTGAATTTATTTATGAAAATGGAAAATTTTATTTTTTAGAAATGAATACGAGAGTTCAAGTTGAACACCCTGTAACAGAAGTGCAAACAGGAATTGACATAGTAAAAGAACAATTATGGATTGCTTTCACTGGTGATACTGCTTTGAGTCAAAATGATATAAACCCTAGAGGACACACAATTGAGTGTAGAATAAATGCCGAAGATCCTGCATTAAATTTTCAACCTAGTCCTGGAATTATAAGCGTTTGCCACCAACCATCTGGCTTCAGAACTAGGGTTGATGGCTCTATATTTCAGGGTTGCAAGATCACTCCATTTTATGACAGTCTGATTGCTAAAGTAATTTGTAAAGGAAGAAATAGAACTGAAGCTATTCAAAGAACACTTAGATCTCTTGATGAATTTGTGCTTGAAGGGATAACAACAACAATTGATTTACATAAAAAAATACTCAATCATAAAAAATTTATTAATTCAGATTTTGATACTAACTGGCTAGGCAAAGAAAAATTTTATTAAGATTTGCTGCAATTGACTAATTGCAAATCATAAATAGCATGATCAAAAGGAGTAAGTGTTGGATCTGAGGCAAACGTCCAACCATTAAATATAAATACCTTTTCATTTTCATTTTTAGTTAAATCTTTCACTTGCATATAAGCTACACTATCGATCCTATTATTCAATTTAACCTTACCACATTTTAAAATTTTAATTTCTAAAGGTCCGAATTTTTTAGCTTCATTAAGGTTAACAACGAGATTTGAAGATTTAGCGGTTATTTTATCAAGCCCAACTAAAATAGCTTGTGATGAACTTAAGTCTACACTCTTTTTTTTTTCTTTTAAATTCTTATCAGTATAAACCTTTTCATTTTCTTCGTCAGTCTCTTCAAAACTTGGTTTTATTTTTTCTATATTAATCAATGGAGACGTAGTAATTTTATCATCTGCCATAAGGTAATTTAGATTTAAAAAATAAAACAATAAAAATAAATAAATTCTATTTCCAAGTTTCATATTTCTTCTTAATATTATTTTTTCTAATTTTTGTTGGCTTAAAACTATTAATTGTTCCTGTTTGATTTTCTAAATGTTTTTTTTGCCAAGAATACTTTTTTATATTTTTTTCGTCTGGTATCTTATCTGTTGTATGATGAATCCATAAATACCAATCTGAAGTTATTTTAGTTGCCTCTATATTATTAAAATATACGACCCATCGTTCATTGCTTTTACTCTTATAATATCTATTTCCATACTCATCCGACCCCACATATTTTCCAAAAAATAGAGTCTTTAGAAAAGTTCCAAATGTTTGTTTGTTCCACCAAGTAAAAAGAATTTTAAAATTCATATAAGAAGTTTCTCATCCACACAATTCTTAATTGTATCATTAAGTAATAGACACTTTATACAATTAATATATATCTAAATAAAGAGATTCCATAAATTTTATGAAAAAATATGTTGTAGAAACTTATTATACTTGCACTTTTAAAACAGTGCATAATTTAAATAACTTAGATGAAGCAGAACTCTCTCAAATAGATAAAAGAACTGACGGTAGCGTAGAGGTAATAGATGTAAAACTTAATAACCGTAAAACAAAAAAAATAGGCGGTAAAAAAGACCAAAAAGAAAACAACCTTAAATTGGAAAGCAATTTATCTCAAAAAATAGCTAATCAGGTAAAAAACCCTAAAGATACGAAAATAGATAATTCTATTAATTTAAAAATCAAGAATAATTCAAGATTTAAAATGCCGGATAGGAGAAAAGGATATATTCAAAAAGCTCAAATCGGGGATCACAAAGTTTACCTTCATACTGGGGAATATGATGATGGGAAGATAGGAGAAATATTTATAGATACAAATAAAGAAGGTGAACTAGTTAAAGCAATGATGAATAATTTTGCGATAGCAATTTCATTGGGACTTCAATATGGAGTTCCTCTGGAAGAATATGTCGATGCTTTCATTGATACTAAATTCGAACCTTCTGGAAATGTTTCAGGTAATGATAGGATATTGAGTGCATCTTCAATACTTGATTATGTCTTTAGAGAACTTGCTATTTCCTATTTGGGTAAAGAGGAATTAGCTCACACTCCTTCAATATCAAGCTCAAAAAATTTAACTTCAGATGATGAAGATGACAAATTTTTAAAAATAGTAAAAAATATCACCTCAAAAGGTTTTGTGCGTAGTAATTATGAAGAAAAATTGGTGGATCTTTCAGACGTAAGGCTTAACCTAAAAACAAAAAATTAAGTTTTTTTAATATCTTTTTTAATACTCAGTTCTTTCAATTGTTTTTCATCAACATCGGATGGTGCTTGCATCATCAAATCTTGTGCGTTTTGGTTCATCGGGAAAAGGGTCACTTCTCTAATATTTTCCTTGTTAGCTAGAAGCATAACTATTCTATCTATACCCGGAGCTATGCCTCCATGAGGTGGTGCTCCATAACTAAATGCATTTATCATACCACTAAATTTTTCATCAACATTCTCTTTGCTGTATCCAGCAATGGAAAATAATTTGTACATTAATTCTGGAATATGATTTCTAATTGCTCCAGAAGATAATTCGATACCGTTGCAAACAATATCATATTGATAAGCTTTAATATCAAGCGGTTTATTAAAATCCAGGCTATTGATATCGCCTTGAGGCATGGAAAATGGATTATGACTAAATATTATTTTTTTAGAACTTTCGTCAAATTCATACATTGGGTAATCTACAATCCAGCAAAATGAAAATTGATCTTTATTGATAATTTGTAAATCCTCAGCAATTTTATCTCGAGCCATTGCAAGAATTTTTTCTATATCTTTTTGTTTACCACATGCGAGAAAAATACTGTCTCCTATTTCGGCATTACATTTTTTCATGATTTCTTTTAAAGCCTCCTCGCTAAAAAATTTTCCAACTGGGCCCTTCCCTTTGATCTCTTTATCTTTCTCGATAGTGAAGTATGCTAAACCTGAGGCTCCATTTTCTTTAGCCCATTTATCAATATTATCAAAAAAACTTCTTGGTTTATCTTTAGTATTTTTGGTTATAATAGCTCTAGCTACCGATCCTGAATTTACTAATTTTTTAAATATATCAAATTTTACATCATCTCTTTTGAATATTTCTGTAATATCTTGAATAATGAGTGGATTCCTCAAATCTGGTTTGTCAGTACCATAATTTTTCAAAGCGTCATGATATTTAATTCTTGGAAATTTATAATTTGAAATTTTTTTTGAAGAAAATTGTTTAAAAAGGCTAATCATTAATTTTTCTACCACATTAAAAATATCCTCTTGTTCAACGAACGACATTTCTAAGTCTAACTGGTAAAACTCACCTGGACTTCTATCTGCTCTTGCGTCTTCATCTCTAAAACAAGGTGCAATTTGAAAATATTTATCAAAACCAGACACCATTATTAATTGTTTAAATTGTTGAGGTGCTTGAGGTAATGCATAAAATTTTCCAGGGTTTAATCTACTTGGTACTAAAAAATCTCTTGCACCCTCTGGACTAGAAGAAGTCAGTATTGGGGTCTGATATTCTAAAAAACCTAATTTTAACATTTCAGTTCTAATAAAAGAAATTACTTTTGATCTTAAGATTATATTATTATGCATTTCTTCTCTTCTTAAAT
>MDSV01040079.1_pt1 | contig 10852 bp, 4 predicted proteins | sample 810851 | NCBI WGS metagenome assembly MDSV01 (sample SAMN05326640, study PRJNA326480) | marine metagenome | isolation source: seawater | place: Atlantic Ocean: North East | collected 2012 | reverse complement strand
TAGCACCAACTACAAACCTGTCTCTTAAATCTGGTGTACTGTTGTTGCCGTCACATATAACCCAACCAGAAGGAATAGCACTTGTAGCTCCAGACCATATAGCAATAACACCAGACGGTATTCCTGCAATTCCAGTTAAGTTTGATCCATCTAAAGCTGGTAATGTACCAGTTATGTTTGCAGCTGGTATTGCTGTTAAATTAGCTGCACTAACTGCTGGTAATGTTGCAGGAAATCTTGCATCAGGTACAGTTCCAGATGTTAGATTAGATGCACTTAATGCTGTTAAATCTACGTTTGCCCAAGTTAGACCACCTGTATTACCAGACTGTGCTGATAAAAAATAGCCATTAGTTGGCGAGTTAGATATTTTAAGATTTGCTTCGTCTACTACATCATCTGCAATAGTTAAAGCTGTAGCACCTGTTACTTCTCCTGTGTGAGTAGCGTTAGATGTCTTAGCTGTGTTTGCTGTTATCGCTGAGTTTATAGAGTTTGCAAGTTTATCTGTTGTAACTGCATCATCTGCAATCTTAGCTGTAGCTATAGCACCAGTACCTAGATTGTTTAAATCTTCACGTAATAAAGGTCTACCACCAGCTTGTGAGCCGTCATGTACAACTGCTGTATCTTTAGTTGTGTCAATAGTAACTTCACCTTCGGCTCCAGTAAAGCTACTATGTTGCGAGGTTGTTCCTCGTCTTAGTTTTAATAATTTTGCCATTATGAAAGAGTTCCGAAGTCAATTTGTAAGTTATTACCATTAACAGTCCCTACTTCAGTAAGGTTGTTGTCATTACAATCTAATGCAGCAGCTAGTTCAGGTGAAGAATCTTCTGCTAGTGATTGAATACCGGGAGCTATTCCTACGAATGAACTACCTGAGTAGTAATTAAGAACATTTGTTCCAGTATTATACCAAAGGTCACCAGCACTAGGAGAGCTAGGTGTACCGCTTTGTATTACATATTCAGCAGCATATCTGTTTACATCAGCTATTGAAGCTCCAACCGTATTTACGTTAGAGATTGATCCAGCAACTGTATTTATATTTGATGCGTTAGAAACAGCACTATTAATATTCGATGCGTTACTTACAGCACTATTAATGTTTGAAGCATTAGAAACCGCAGAGTTAATGTTAGATGAGTTTCCAGCTACTGCTGTAATGTTTGAATTATTTCCAGCTACTGTGTTTATATTTGCAATATTTGTAGCAGCCGTGTTGACATTAGCTATAGAACCAGCAACTGTATTAACTGAGTTATTACCAGATCCAGTATTTACAGCATCAGTTATTAAGCCTAAATCTTCACTAAATACAATCTGTCCAGCAACAATATTTATATTAATTAGGTCAGACTGGTTAGGTGTAGCAGCACTAAATCCGTCTCCAGAACTACCATCGTAAATCATCAACACTTTGTTAGATGAGCTATCAAACCATAAATCACCATTAGCTAATGATGAGCTATCAGCTCTAGCTGTAGGTGCAGAATTACTTATTTGATATATGTCTGCAAAGTTGTTTATATCCGCAACATTGGTTGCAGCTGTTGAAATAGCTGATACGTTTGCAGCAACTGTTGTAACCTCGGTTGCCTTTGGTACTAATCTATGAAATGTATAAGTATTGAGAGTAGTAGTAGTTTCTACTATCATCCCAAATGTTGCAGCATATGTTGTGCTGTTAGCTGCTCCAGTAATCGTTACAGTTGAGTTACCTACTGTTCCGTTACTTATAGATATTACGCCAGAACCACTAGAAGTTAAGTTCTGAGATAATGCCTTAATACTTACAAGAGTACCAGTACCATTATTTACGTCAGGGTTAGCATTAGGAAAACTTGTTTCATTAGCTATCGGTACAAAACCACCTACGTCATCAACAAGGTCAATTATCCTGTCGTTGATAGCTGCGGTTGTAGCAATAGTTGTATCGTTATCTGGAAATGCATCTCCATCTTTAATAGTTTCTGAAGTTGTTGCGTTAAAATATCTAGCTTCGGCAGCGGCAGTAGTAAAGAAAGTTACATCATCTGGTGTAGCCGATGCTTGCTCACTATTTGTTACAATAGCTGCATCTGCAATTTTATCTGCTGTAACTGCGTCGTTAGCTATTTTAGCTGTAGTAACGGCACTACCCATAATTGTGCCAGTAGTAATAGCGTTGCTTGCTATTTTTGCTGTTGTTACACCTAAATCTTCAATTTGATCTGTACCTACTGCATCATCTGCAATTTTTGCCTGAGTAACTTGGTCATCAGCTATTTTAGCAGTTGTAATTGCATCTGCTGCTATTTTAGCAGAAGTCACATTTAAGTTTGCAAGTTTAGCTGTAGTAACAGCACTATTAGCTAATTTAGCTTCGGTAACTTGAGAATTACCAATGTGTGCAGTATCAATAGACCCATCTACATAATGTTCAGAATTTATCTGATCATCACCAATTTTAGCTCCTGTTACAGCATCAGCTGCAATCATGCCAGTCGCTACAGTTCCTGTGTCTCCAGTTGTTATTACGGTACCTGTAGTATCAGGAAACGTAATAGTCCTGTCAGCTGTAGGATCAGCTACAGTTATAGATGTTTCAAAATTATTTTCTGTATCACCTTCAAAAGTTAGGTCAACGTTTTGACCCATATGAAGGTTACCTGTCATGGTACCACCACGAGAAGCTAATTTTTGCTCGTTATATTCTAACGCTTTTCGTAATAATTGTAGTTGGTTATTATTAAGATCTTGAGAGGTAATAGAAGATCCAGCAGTATAGGTTGCCCTTGGTGTAGGGTCACCCATATCTGTAACTGGTTGTATTACAACAGAATCACTACTTGTTAAATTAGCTCCACCAATGTGAACTGTTTTATTATTAAAATCTACTGTATATTCTCGGGGTGAGGCGGATTCATTAATCGTACTAGTAGTAAAAGTAAGTGCTATGTTATCTAGCTCTACTTCTACTTCTGACGCTTTAAATACATCGAAACTCCCTGAGTAGCTAAATGTATTTGCTGTGCCGTTATTAACATTACCGGCTATCGTTTTTTTTGTATGTGCCATTTAGTTCTTAGGGAATTGTTGAGGGAATCCAAGTTCTAGAATTTCTTTCTTCGTATCTCTTGTAATTGTATTTTCACCATCTTTTTCGGCTATTAGTTTTTGAATATTAGGATAAGCAGGGTGACCTTCTGTGCTCATTTTATTCCATGCCCAAGTTCTAGCTTGTTTTAAAACGTTATTAATTGCTATATTATGAGGATATTCTTTAGGATTAACAAACATTTTTTCTGGATGTCTAACATTATCTTTCATTTTTTGTAAAGAAATTTTAATATCAGGTAATGTTGCTATAAAATCTAAAGCTTCTTCAGGACTATTAAATGATCTTCCTCTATATTGAATTTTAGCATTACCCATTTCATTTTGCATATGAGATCTAACAACATTTTCATTTACCAAAGAATATCCTTTATGGTTATATGTTGTAGTTTTTAAATCAAAATTACTATCTAATAAAAGTTTTCTACCCGGTGATTGAGACCTAATATCTATTTGTATGGGTGATATTGCATTAAAAGATCTACCAATAATATTCCAATTATTTATTGGTTTACCATTTAATATATCATGTTTATTAGGTAAAGGATTACTAGCTAAAGCTTCACTAGCTAAGTTTCTATTTCTTAATGAATCCCACATACTAGAATTTAATTCTTTCATATGAGGATTAATCCATTTACCAAATTCATTTCTCATACCAGCTAATGGAAAACTATTATTCAATACATTCATAACAGCTTTAGGACTTTGGTAACTAAAAGGATTTTGTAAAACTTGCATAAGTTGATCTAATCCAGATAAATAAGTTTTACCTGTAAGACCTCTACCAACTACATACATAACAGCTTGTAATCTTTTTTCTGCCCATTCAGAACCCATAAGTTCTATATTATCTCCTATATCAGCTATAGTTGAAAAGATAACATTAAAAGGTTCCAATGAAGTATAGTTAAATCCAACGTTACCTAAATATATATGGTTTTGTTTCCATCCACCAGTTTTCCATCCTTCTTTCATTTGTTTGTCTGCAGGACCATTACCAGTAAGTAATCCAGCTTGATACATCATAGCAACTGTTCCTACAACTGCAGATCCTACCGCTTGTCTACCAGCAAATATATTTCTAGCATTTATTAAATCTTGTGCATTTTCAATACCATATTTATTTAAACTCGTATAATCAGTTCCACGATGTAATAAAATATCACGTGATTCTTTGTGTAATGCACTTAATAATGGAGTATTTTTAAATGAAAAATTTAAACCATTAATACCAGTTCTTGCAAATAAATAAAAAGGTTGTAATAATGGATAGTCTTTAATTATTTCATCTAATCTTTGAGATAAACCAGTTAATTCAGTAGTTAACGTAACTTCTTTATATTGTTTATTTAAGAAGAATCTTTACCAACATCTAAATTACCATCCATATCTAATAGATTTTTGTAATGCTTATCTTGAATTTTAGCAAATTCTTCTGGCTCTAATTTTTTAAAATGTCCTCCAGCTGCTTCTGCTACTTCACGATGAGCAAGTTCTAAAGACCTAGTATTAGCTAATAACCATTTAAAAGTAGGGTCAACTGCTGATAACACACGAGTAGACCAACCAAGTAAAGAATTATTGTTTAAAGTTCTAGCTGTATTTAACATGTACAAAGCAGCTTTTTCACCTTTTGTACCATCACGTTCTATAACTTGTTTTTGAAATTCAAAATCTGTTTCACTACGTTTGTATGGATCAGTATATCTATTTTTAAGATCTGCAAAATCAGCTTTAAATTTAGATTTTACATTAAGATTAAACACTTTATATGCTTTAGGAATTAATTGCATCATTGATGTTAATTTAGCAAAAGCTATATTTCTACTTAAAACATCACCACCAAATCCTGCCATAACAAAAGCTCCTGCAGATTCATTTAAAGCATTATAATATGTATTTACTGCTGTACCCATAAGTGCTCTTAAAGGAGTTTTAGGTCCACTTAAAATACTATTAAGCATAACACCACGAAGTTCATCCATAAGTGCTCCTGCTTGTTTCTTATCATTAAATGTACCACCAACAACTTGACGTCTTACAAAAGCATTTATATCACTCCAGTTATGAAGATCATTAGACATTCTAAACATGTCAAGGAATGAAGCAGCTAGATCAGGATTATCTGAATTTTTCATAAGATCGTGCATTAATTTTACACCTTCTACCGACTCTCTATGAAATAATTTGCCTTGAGTATCAATTTGTTTGTTTAAATCTTCAACCATAGAAGCAGTTATTTTACCATTATTTTCATTTAAAGTTTTTTTAATTAACTTAGCACTAAAACGAGTTTTTTTAACTTCAGCTAACCCTACAGTAAGGTTATCATTTAATCTAGAAATAATACCATCTGTTGCAAATATATCAGATGTACTTTTCATTTCTTCAGCTGCAGCTGCTATATCTCTAACTTTAATTAATAATGATTGATTTATAGCATCTTGTACCTCTAATTTATCAACTAAAAATTTTTGTAGATCATCATAATCTTGAAATTTTTTTAAAGTAAATGGTTGTTGAATTAAATCATCTGTCCAATATTCGCCTACTTCTAACGCTCCACCATCTCTACTTTCTAATTCTTGTATTCTTCTTAAAGTACCTTCACTATAGCCTTTTAAATTTCTACTATTGTTATTTAAAACTTTTAATTGTCTCTGACGTAAAGGATCATCAATATACTCAAGACCTAACTTTAACCTTGCATCACCTGATAAACCATCAACAGCAGCTTTATGTAAATTTAATGGAGAAAATAAAGCATCTACACTACCATTTTGTGGTATAACTTGTAGAGCTATTTCGTCACCATCATTTAAAACAGTAGTAACTGTACCTCTAACAGGTGCAACACCTTGCCCGGGAATGTTATCTCCATGAGCATACGCACCAAACCCTTTATTATTTTGAGCTTGAGTACCATCTTTAAAATAAACATTATCTGCACCATCATTAAACATATTTAATTGTACTTCACCAGCTTCAACTATATCATTGTTAACTTGGTTACGTTGCTTAAAAACAGTTTCACTATCAAATAAATCTCGTTGTTCCCAAGTTGACCATTCGTTGGCTTTAGTTGTAATTTTTGTTTTATCTAAATCTGCTTGACTTAAAGATATTTTAGTATCAGGAACTTTCTTATTTGCATTTCCAAGAAGTCTCCAAGTTGCCGGTAATACTTTACCAAACGTACCATATAAAAAACCAGCTCCTAATGCGTCTTGATTAGTTTCATTAAACCAATATTCAAAACGTTTAGCTACATTAGAATGTACTCCACAAGTTAATTGTCTACCATATAAGTTAGCATCTGGGTTAGAGTCTACATGAAATTTACATGTAGGATCACCATCATACATTTCGATAAAATTATTTTCACTTAAGTCTCTAACCATAGTACCTTTAAAGGTTTCTAATGCTGCTGCTTTGTAAGTAGTACCTGCAAAATTTTTTAATTTAGTTAGTTTAGTTAATGGTTTTTGACCTAAAGCTGTGAAACTATAACGTGTAGAAATACTAGGGTTAATAAATTTAGCAGTTTTTAATGCTAATAAACGTTGAGCTTTTGGTAAATGTTTAGTATGTTGTATTAATTTACCTGAACTACCTCCTAGAGTTAAAGCTGTTAAAACTGCTTCTGGACCCCAATAAGCAAGTTCTTGCATGTGTCCATCTGCTCCTTGACGATAACTTGGATTCCACAATGCAAATCCATATGACGAAGGGTCTTTATGTTTTAGAATTATGTCATCTAATTTAGAATCATGTCCCCCAAAATCACCACCAGTAGCAAAAGAAAATACTTGTTCTGGTAATGATAATAAACTACCTACCCATTCAGTATAACCTTTAGCTGCAGTTTCATCTAAGTTTTCACCAGCTTTTAATTCTGATAAAGCTGCCAAAGCAAGTCTTCTTCTATCTAATAAAACTCTAGTTGCACTTCTATTTTTTAATAAAGCAGTTATATTTCCCATACCGCCAATTATAGGAACTCCTGCAAAAGGTTGATCTAAACGATCACTCTGCATTAATTGTTTTAATCTTCTTCCAAAACTTTTATTAGTTACACCATCTATCCATTCTTTCGTATACTTAGCATCTTGTTCTGCTGTAATACCTTTACCATTATTCCAACGGCTAGTGTAAAACATATCAGCAAAAGTATAATCACCATCACCATTACGATCAAGACGATCAATTAATTGTTGATCTCCTCTAATTAACTTAAAAGCTTCTAGTTGTTTTTCTAAATTTAATTCATCATCTAAAAGTTCTCTTAGTTTTTTTTCTTGTTCTATTAAAGGGTTTTGTAACTTAAATGCGTTAATTTTAGCTAAAGACATGGGTTGACCATTTCTATGTACTAAATGTTTAATGTCATGTTTACCTTCTGCATTTACTGGAATTGTATAAGTTAAATTAGTTCGTATAGGTTTTCCAGTTTCTTGATCTTGTTCTATACCAGCTTTAGTAGGATCAACTTCGTTAACCTCTGGAGCCACAGCTTCTTCTTCTTGAGGAGCCACAGGTTGAACTTGTTTCCCTTCAAAAAAATTATGTTCAGGATTATTTTCAATAATACTGTTAAATCTTTCTATATTTCCCGGATCATCCATCGTTGTGTCTGATGTATTGTAAGCATCCGGATTAACATAAGGCTTAAATGCCTCTGTATTTTCTCTTGCCATTTAAAATCTTTCTCCAAATTCTAAGTCGTAATCAGTTATAAAAGATATGTTATCAACTTCAGACCAGAATCCAGTATCGCCAGACGTTGAATCATTTATGTCGCCACTAGCTTGTAACCAATGATCAATATCTTTAAAATTTAATAAATTTAATGATTCATTCCATACTTCTTTATATCCCATATTGTCTAAAATATCACCTTCAGCATAATCAAAATTAATTTTATTTAATGCTAATTGAGGATTATTATATGCAAATACATCCAGTTCAGATCCAAAAAATCCCGGATGACCTTTTAAACGAAGTTGAGAATCTATAAGTGAAACGTAGTTACCACCTCTTTCAAACTTTTTACCTCTAGCTATTCCTTGATAATATTGTACTGATTGTTTAGATTTAGCTAGACCTCTCCATAAACCATATTTTTTAATATTTTCTTGAATAGTTTCTAAATGTTTATCTGCATAAGGACCTCCAATATGAACTTCTTCAGGATCAACTCCAGCATTTAATTCCATTTTTGCCGATTCAATCTCTCCTAACAAAACTTCATTAGGTTTAAATTTATTAACTTGAGTATGATGATTAGGAGCTACAAGATACTGACTGTCGTTTTGGTTAGTTCTAATATCTGTAAGAACTCCATTTTCACCATTCAATGCTTGATAAGCAGCAACATCAGGTGTCATACCATCATTTATATTTTGATAATATTTTTCAAGATAAGCATGTTCTATTGCAGCTTTTGAATGAACAAAAGTTTCATCTTTTTCATTACCAACTAAATTCATCCCATCAAGAGTTGTATCTAATAAACTTTTAATTGCTTTACTTGGTTCAAGAGTACCGTTAGGTCCCGTTACTTTAGTTAACACGTCTTGTTGATTAGCTTTTAGTAATGCTTCTAATCCCGGTATACCTTCTCTTGCAAAAGGATTTTTACCTTTTAAATACTGTTCAGTAATTTCCTCAGGATTTGTTTTCATCATTTCTATAATCTCTTCTTTATGCCTTTGAACATCTTGATCAAATGGAGTTAAATAATCTAGTAACTCATCAGGAACTTTTAAACCTCTAGATGTAAATACTAATTTTTCTTGTTCTACTTCTCCTTCAGTTAAAGGTCCCTGTCGTGTTTTATCCATAAAGTCATTTATCTTACCTTGTACCCAACTATCTCCATATTTTTTATCTGCAGCAATTTTATCTGCAATACTTTTTTCAGCAGCAGCAATAATAGAACCTGCTTTATTTGGCCAATGTTGATTAAAAGTTGTACCTTTTGGAACACCTAATTCTCTTGCCCAGTCCTCAGGTATTTCTTGATCTAAAACATTATTAATAAAAACATCAGGTTCTTCACCAGAACTTAAAGCTCTAGAAAGTAATTTAGAATCTACAACTTTCCATGCTCCTGCTCTATCCATTAATTTACCATTAGCATCAAAAGTACTATAAACACCTTTGTGAAGTAATTCAATAGAATCACCAGTTATGTCACTTTCGTCAAAAGCTTTTTCATGTTTTTCTCTATGAACTGAACCTCTTTCTATATTATACCTTTGTGTATACTTATCATTTAAACTTTTTTTTGCTTTATCAAATGCTTGAGTAACACCAGCATACTCTAACATTTCTGGAGAGTACTGATCTAATCCAGAGTTTTTCCAAATATTATCAGAATGATGTTCTATAGCTGCTTTTTTAAATTCTAAAGGATGGGTATTATCATTATGTATATCTTTAGATTTATATTTAATACCACCTAAAGTTATTTCTTGATCACTATTTTGCATAGCGTCTTGAAACTTAGGTTCAAAAGTAGGTATAACATTTTGCAATTTTTGTTTAAGAAATGATACCTGTGCAAAGTCAGACAAATGACTTATACGTTCAGCATCGACATAACCATCTTTACCTTTTAATTCTAATTGTCTACGTCTTAACTCTTCAATTTTTTTTTGATTACCTTCAGCCTGTGTAATTTGGTTTTCTAACTCCAAATATTTTTCAGCATTTACTTTTTTATATTGCTTATATTCATTAAACCCAATCTTTTCTTGCTCTTCTTTATGATATTCATGGAATTCTTTTAAAGTGCTAGAAAAATCTTTTAAGGAATCTGCTACTGCAGCAGCATCTCTAATACCTTGATTACCCACTCTTGCAGCCATCTCGTTACGTTGGCTTATACGTCGTTGAGTATTAGCTCGCTCACCTTGTCTTAAGCGATCTAAATTTCTATTAAAAGATGAACTCATGGTTTCTTACCTCCTTTGGGTTTTCTATTTGTCCAAGGATTTTTACCTAGTTTTTTCCTAGTTTTAAATGTATCACTTCCTCGGAAATCAGAAATACCACCTATCGCACTAGTTGCTAATCCTAAAATTAGACCTGCTTTACTTGGTTTAGCTTCTAGTTCTGGAGCTTCTGGAGTTGGTCCATGTATAGGAGCAAACCTAATCTTTTCATACGTAGATCGAGATTTATATTCAGCATCACTTCTAATCATATCTTTATCACTAATGGCTTGTTCTTGTGCCATCATTAAGTTATGCAGTCCTCGAGATCGTTCTTGTCCCATTTTCTTGGCACTCTTTCCTGCTAATCTAGCTGCAGTCCGACCCGTTTGTGTACCTGCATATTCATTTTCATACATTTCAATCAAAGCTTTTTCCATCTCATGGTCATTCTCTGCAAACAACTGATTAAGTTTTTGATCTTGTTGAGTCCATTGATCTACCATTGATCTATGTATTTGGTCTTGTTCGATGTCTGCAAGTTGAATATCATTACGATACTCAGCACGATCGAACATTACTTCTCGATCATACAACCTGTTTTCATCTTCAAAATTACGTAGTTTGGCACGGTTTCGACCTTCTACTGCAGCAGAGTCTGCATTAGATTGAGCTACTTGACCGGCCATTCCTAAAGCGGTCGACGCTAATGTTACTGGTTCGCACACGGCAAAATTCTATAAAGGTTAATTTGTTAGGACCATGTTCAAGTTCCCGTAAGAACTTAAATCCTAGAAACTTTAGAAGTT
>MDSV01014755.1_pt1 | contig 10852 bp, 10 predicted proteins | sample 810851 | NCBI WGS metagenome assembly MDSV01 (sample SAMN05326640, study PRJNA326480) | marine metagenome | isolation source: seawater | place: Atlantic Ocean: North East | collected 2012 | reverse complement strand
TCAATGAAAAAAGTAGCAACAAGATTTGCTCCATCCCCTACTGGACCTTTACATATTGGTGGTGTGAGAACAGCTTTATTTAACTGGTTATATTCTAAAAACCAAAAAGGTGAATTTTATTTAAGAGTAGAAGATACTGATAAAGAGAGATCGAAAGATGAGTATAAAGATCAAATAATTAAGTCTCTTAAATGGATTGGTATCAACTATGATGGAAACGAATATATACAGTCAAAAAAAATTGAAGATCACATAAAAGTTGCAAATGAGTTATTAAAAAATGGTCATGCATATAAATGTTATTGTTCCAGTGAAGAAATAGAAAGGCAAAAAAATAGAGCAAAACAAAAAAAAATTCCTTATATCTATGATAGAAAATGGAGAGACAAAAAAGAAGGTGATGTTCCCAAAGATATTAAACCAGTTATAAGATTTAAAAGTAAAATAGATGGTACTTCAATATTAAAAGACCTTGTTCAAGGTGATGTTGAAATTGATAATAATACTATTGAAGATTTTATAATTTTAAGAAATGATGGGACGCCAACATATAATTTATCAGCATCTGTTGATGATCATCAAATGAATATGACACATATAATCAGAGGTGATGATCATAAGATTAATACCTTTAAACAAATACAAATTTACCAAGCCATGAAATGGGAGCTTCCTTTGTTTGCTCATTTACCGTTGATACATACAATCGAAGGTAAAAAATTGTCAAAACGAGATAAAGCGTCTACATTAGATGATTATTCTAAAATTGGTATTCTACCAGATGCTTTGAGGAACTACTTACTTAGACTAGGATGGTCTTTTAAAGATAAGGAAATATTTACACTAGAAGAAAGTATTGAACATTTCAATTTAGAAGGTATTGGTAAATCGCCATCAAAATTAGATATAAATAGAATTTTATCAATGAATGAACATTATATAAAAAGTATAGATGAAAATGAATTGTTTGAACAATTTATTAAATACTGCAAATTATTTAAGAATGAAATTCAATCCAATAAAAAAGAAAAAATAAAGAAATCTCTCTCATTTTTGAAAAATAAAGCCAAAACATTAGAAGATATATTCAATAATGTTCAATATATAATACTAGATGAGATAAATTTTAATAAAGATGATACTAATTTAATAGATGAAAAAGCCAAAAAAGTTATTTCAGATTTTAATGACCAGATAAAAAAATTAAACGAATTTAATAGAGAAAACTTAGAGCCAATAATTGATGGAATAATTAAGTCAAATAATACAAACTTCAAAGGCGTTGGTCAGCCATTAAGAATAGCTTTAATTGGTTCAAAGTTTGGACCTGGTATATATGATATAATAACTTCATTAGGTAAAGAAGAAGTTATCAAAAGATTAGGAAATAAGATATTTAGCTAGTATATCAGATGCTTCATCCGCAGAAGAGGAATTTGATTTGATTTCTTTAAGGGTTTTTTTACATAAATCAATTTGTTTAGACATGAGTTCGGGGTGTTTTAAAAAATAGACAACTGTTTTAAATATTTCCTTAGAATTACATTCACCCTGTAAAAGTTCTGGGATGATTTCTTTATCATTTATAATATTTATGATGTTGGCAAACTTTACATTTACCAATGACTTCATAATTAAATAATTAATAAAATTTATTTTATAGATTATTATTGATGCTATACCCTGGTTAGAAATTTCTAATGATATTGTACCAGATTTTGAAACTGCAAATTTTGAATTAGAAAGTATCTTTAACTTAATATTTTCATCAGAAATGACTTGAGCGTTAATTATTTTTTCTTTATCAAGAAATTCAGTTATTGTAGTTTTATTTTCATTTGTTGCATGAAAAAAAAAATCATAATTATCAAATTTTTGATTCATCATTGAGATAAATTTAATTAAAATTGGCATAAGAGTATCAACCTCGGAATTTCTACTCCCAGGAAAAATTGAAATTATATTTTTTTTGTTTTTAATTAATGAGGAAATATCAATTTTGGTTAAATCGTTATTTTCTAAAAGCGGATGTCCAACAAATGTATTTGGTATCTTTACTCTATCAAAATATTTTTTTTCAAACTTAAATAACAACAACATGTGATCAACAAACTTCTTAAATTTTTTTACTCGATTTTTTCTCCAAATCCAGACTTGAGGAGCAACATAATGAATAATTTTTATTTTTGAATTAATCTTCTTTATTTTTTCAGCAACTCTTAGAGTAAAATCTGGACTATCAACACTGAATAATATGTCTGGATTAAATCGAATTATTTCGTCAACAGTTTTGTTTATTTTCTCTTTAATCTTAAATATGTTTAATAGTACGCTTGTAAAACCTATATATGTAATTTCTTTAAGATCAAAAATTGAATTAATACCAATTGACTTTAAGTATGAACCGCCAACACTTAAATATTCAATTTCAGAATTTTTTTTTTTTAACTCCTTTATCACAGATGCCGCTAATTTATCCCCAGAAGTTTCACCTGTTAAAATAAACATTTTTTTCATATAATTTTAATAAAAATTTTCTTCTTATTAGCGTAATTAATTGATTTTCTTTTATCTAAAAAGATATTTTGATTAGACTTTAAAACAATTCCATTAATCCCTGCTTTGCTACAATCTTTTAAAGTTTCTAAACCAATAGTTGGTAGATCTGCTCTTTTATCTTGTTTTTTTTTTGGAAATTTAATTAAAATTCCACTATGTTTTTTATGTTTTTTTATCAAGAGAAGCATTTTTTTTGTGCCTTTTTTAGTTTCTCTCATAAGTATTTTTTTATTTCTAATAACTAATCCCTGTACATGATTGTGTGAATTGATCTTATATAAATCATTAATACCCATTTTAATATTTTCTAAATTAGATTTATTAGGCTTTAATCTAGTATAGATACCTTTTGAAAGAGTAAGTTCAGGATTGAAGAAATTTGATTTAATAACTTTTATCTTATTTTCATTTAGTATTTTCATTAGTTCCTTTAAAATTGCTGCATCACCCAATTTTGCTGCTTTAATTATTCTAGGAATATAATAGATGCCCTTAAGATCAAGTCTCATTTTTGAAATTTTTGGTTTATCAATTTTTCCTGCAAATAAAACTTTTTTACACTTTTTCTCATTTATTAGACTCAAAATCTGACCAAATTTACCAATATTTATATAGTAAGAATTTTTATCTTTCTTGAAGGCTCGACTATTTGTTAAGTCTATAATGAAGTATTTAATTTTTTTCTTTTTTATATTTTCTAATATTCTCTTTGGAAAATCTGTTGTTCCAAAAAATAAACCTATCATTTTATTTTGAAAATGGAGTACAAATTGGTCTTTTCTTGTCTTTAGAGATAAAATCAATTACGTCTTTTATTAAAGAATTTTCTTTAAAACCTCCATTTAAACTACTTAAATTTTCACTTAAATTTTCAGTTCTAAAAATTTCCTTATAAGCATCCGTTAAAGATATGATTTGTTTGTTTGATATTTTTTTTCTTCTTAACCCTATAACATTGATGCCATTTAGATAATTACGATTTCCTAATGATAATCCATAAGGTATTACATCTCTTGATACTCCTGTCATACCGCCAATCATTGCCATTTTACCAATTCTAGTAAACTGTTGAACTCCACAATTTCCTCCTATAATAACATCATCATCAATAATCGCATGACCAGCGATAGCGCCACTATTAGCAATTACCACATTATTACCAATGGAACAATCATGGGCGATGTGTACACCTATCATCAATAAAGAATTGTTTCCTATCTTTGTTAAACCTCCGCCACCAATAGTTCCTGTATTTATTGTAGTATTTTCTCTTATTGTATTTCCGTCGCCAATAATGAGTTTTGTTTTCTCTCCTTTATATTTCAAATCTTGTGGAACATTTCCAATTGATGCAAATGGAAAAATTTTATTGTTTTTTCCTATTATTGTATGACCTGTAATATTGACGTGTGATTGGATGATTGTTCCCTCTCCAATTTCTACATTTGGGCCTATAACTGTAAATGGGCCAATATTTACATTTGATGAAATTTTTGATTTAGGATCTATAATTGCTGATGTGTGTATCATCTATTTTCCTTGATAAAATTTCTAATATTTTTTGCTGGATACCCCATAACTTTTGAATTGTCAGATATGTCGTTAATAACACCACTTCCACCACCAACATGAACATTGTTGCCAATTTTGAGATGTCCAGAAATACCCGCTTGCCCTCCAATCATTACGTTGTCACCTATTGAAGAACTGCCAGCAAATCCTACTTGACCTGCAATAACACAATTATTTCCAATTTTATTATTATGAGCAATATGTATCTGATTATCTAAGTAAGTATTTTTGCCTATTATAGTATTTGATAATGAACCTCTATCAATAGTTGATCCACAGCCAATTTCAGAATTTTCATTAATTATTACTATTCCAATATGTGGATATCTAATATTCTTTTTATTATTTGGAAAAAAACCAAAACCCTTTTTTCCAATAATACAGCCATCTAAAACGCTCACATTATCTTTTATAATTGTGTTTCTAATTATTACATTTGAACCAATAGAACAATTTGATCCTATAACAACATTTTTTTCTATAATAGAATTATGTCCAATTGAACAATTTTTTCCAATCTGGACATTTTTTCCAATTAGAACATTTATTCCAGATTTTATTTTTTTTTTAAATTTAGTTTTATTTATATCCTTAACAGTTAAATCAAAATCATCAGTAATAGAATAAGGATAAAATTCTTTAGTTATTTCTGCCATAGCAATTAAAACATTATTTACAATTATCTTATTACAAGACTCAGGTAAAAATTTAGCCAAACTTTCAAGTGTTAGACAATAAGAAGCTTTAGTTGTATATGCCAATTCAGAATATTTTTTTGAATGAAAAAAAGTTAAATCTTTTTTTGTTGCTGAAATTAAATCCTTAACATCGTAAATTTTATCATTTTTGAAATTATAATCATTTTTTATTCCTAAAACATTTAGTAATTTTTCAATCTTAAATGGACCAAAATTTTTAAAAAAAGGATTCAACATAATGAAACATTTATCAAAGAAATTAAGTTTGTTTATATCAAGAAATATTACTAATTATTTTCTATCAACAATTGTAGCAGACCATTGTGCATCAGCCATCTTTTTTCCTGAAACAAAAGCTTCACCTTTGTACTTCCACACTCTCCCGTGAGATCTGATAGCTTCGATATTTAATTCTAATTTACAGTCTGGTATAACTGGATTTCTAAATCTAGCTCTTTCAACACTCATTAAAAAAACAAGTTTGTTTTCATATTCTTTTTTATCAATACCGGCTGCCGTAAGAGCTGCTGCAGCTTGTCCAAAAGCTTCTACTATTAACACTCCTGGCATGACTGGATTATCAGGAAAATGACCCTGAACGTAGAAGGCATCTTTTTTAACATTCATTATAGCTGTAGCGGAATGTAATTTTTTGATATTTATTAATTCGTCTATCAACAACATCGGTTCTCTATGAGGTAATAGATCTATAATTTGCTTTTTATCAAGTTTATCCATAAAAAATTTAGCTATCTAAAATTTTTAATATTTTTTTTGTAATATCATTTCCTTCCTTAGTAATGATAATATTCTTTTTATCAATAACAGTAGAAATTGAATTTTTTGTTGAATATTCAAGTAATATTTTATTTATCTGATCTAAAAGTTTTGCAACTTTTTTTAATTTAATATTATTAATTTCTTGAGTTGATTTTCTTCTTTCAATTTCATATTTTTCAACTTTTTGTCTAAAAGATATAACCTCTTTATTAAAATCTTCTTTTGATAAAATATTTTTTTTAGATGCAATTTTTTTTTCTTCAGTTTCTAATAAATTCTTTTTTTTTTTAAATTTTTTTGAATTTTGTGAATTTAAATTATCTAATTCTTTTAGAATTGATTTACCTTTGTTTGAATTTTTTAAAAGAAAGTTTATATCTACAATTGCTATTTCTGAACTAATAGAGTTCGATGTCAACAAAAGTAAAAAAGAGAAAAAAAATAAAGCTTTTTTCATTTAAAATGTAGTACCAAGCTGGAATTTAAATGATTCAGTTTTATCAGTAGTTGCTGAAGATATAGCCTCAGCATAAGAAAAGGATAATGGTCCTACTGGAGTTAAAATTTCCAAAGCCAAACCGGCAGATGTTCTTAATTTGCTTGAATCATCTAAAGTGCTAGAATAATCTACACCCCATATATTTCCTGCATCAAAAAAAACTTTTACGTCCATATTTTCCTGTGTTTGTAAAATATATGGAATTGTAGATGATGTATTTAAAGTAACTACGTAATTTCCACCCACATGGTCTGATCCATCTATTGGACCAACTTTCCCAGACTCAAAACCTCTTAATCTAGAACTTGGTGCATATAGTCTTTTTGAAGCTCTTACATCATCGTTAGATAAAGAGTTAACAGTACGTGTATATAATCCTGTTGAAATTATCATATCATCTATAATTTCTTTATATCCAGTAATCACATAACCATTGATAAGTTCCTGGTTATCAGAAACAACAGGTAATTCTTGATACCAACTACTCAACCATCCTGAAGTTGGTTGAAATGCTGAATTTCTTTTATCATATGTCAATCCATATCCGAACATAGCATCAAAATATGAACCTTCTTGTTTCTTATAAGCATTTGAAGCAGTTGAAGTTACATCTAAAGTTTCGCTAGAAACTGAAATTTTTGGAGAAAAGAATGTATTTTCAAATTGTTCATAAGAAGTTCCCAAAGAAACTTTATTTAATGAACTTTTATATCCAAAATTTGTAAGTCTGTCTGTAACTGTACTTTCTAATGATGTAGATAATTGTCTATCTGAATATGCAAAATTTGGGTGAACATACTCAAAAAAACCTTTAACTGTTTCTTCAGATAAAGAAAGCTTACTGTTCAATACGACACCTTCCCCTTTAAAATTATTTTCGCTTATACCAAAAGAAAAGGTTGAACCATCAGTACCATAACCAGCACCAGCAGATAATTCACCTGTTGGCTTTTCTTCAATAGTTATATTTATATCTTTTTGATCAGAATTTTCAGTATTGAGAGTTTCAGACTCCACTTTAGCAAACAAATTTTTAGATTTAAGAGCATTAATTGATTTAGTATGTAAAATTTTATTAAAAGGATCACCTTCATCAACAATAAGTTGGTCTCTTATGAATTGTTCAGATGTGATACTATTTCCTAAAATATTAATTTTATTAACGTAAACTTTGTCTGTTTCAATAATTTCAAAAGTGAAATCGACCTTATTACCATTAATTTTTTCTATTACGTTAGCGTCTACAAATTCGTAGTTTTGATAAAGGGAGATTTTTTCAATTTGATCCAAAATTTTTTCGATATTTTTGTAACTATATTTTTCATTCTCTATTTTTTTAAAAAAACGATCTAGATCCTCAAATTTTTGAGGGTCAAAATCAACTGGTAAAACTAAATCAAAATTACCAAAAAAGAATTTTTCACCAGCGTTAATATTGTAAGTTAATACAAAGTCTTTTTGATTAATTATTTGAGAATATGCATCAGTTATTTCAACTTGATAATAGCCTTTATCTAAAAAAAAATTCTTAAGAAGTCTTTTATCTAAATTAACTCTTTCTATATCTAAATATTTTTTTCTTGAAATAAATTTCCAAGGTTTGTCCTCTTCAGATGTAATTACACTTCTTAATTTTCTATCTTTAAATATCTTTTCACCTATAAATTTAATTTTACTAATTGTAGCTTTTTCTCCCTGATCAATTTCAAAAATAATACTAACAGTATCATTCAAATTCTTTTGAATATTGGTTTCAATCTTTACAAAATAAAATCCATTTTTCTTAAAAACATTTAATATTGTATTAAGATCTTTTTCAACAATTGACTCTATAAAAGGATTTTTTTCTTTAAGTTTCATGCTGTCTTTAATTTTTTTTATGTTTTTTTGCGCTTTAACACCATTAATGACGATTTGTTCAATGACTGGATATTCTGAAACTTTTATAGTTAAAATATTGTCATTAAGTTTAAATTCAACTAATTCAAAAAAATTAGTATCATATAATTTTTTTAAGGAATTGTTTAAATTTTTTTTTGAAGTCTCATCACCTTTTTTTATTTCACTAAAATTAATAATCGTTTGATCTGAGACTCTATTGTTGCCTGTTACATTAATTTCATTTATAATTTCAGCAATAACAAGATTTGTTTTAAAGAAAAATAATATTATTATAATGAGTAATTTTGGCATTTTCGAACTTATATACATAACTCCTGGATTTTCAATCTAACAGAATTATTTAGCCTAGTTATTTCCTCAATATTACTAGGTTTTTTATTTTTATAAGCTTTAAATTCTCTAAAATTAATTATTGATAATAATTTTTTGTGTAACTCAAAATAACTAATCTTTTTTTTTAAAAATAAATCAACCAGCTCATCATTTGCACTAATTATTACTGTTTCGAATAAAGTATTTTCATTAGTTATGAAATTTAAAATTTTGATAAGTGGAAATTGTTTTTTATTCAACTTTATTAAATTCAAATTATTCAATTTATTGATATCTAAATTTTTTGATTTGATTGATTTTTTCATATTTTGATAAATAGAGTTAAAAATTGGAATTTTCATATTTGTGTCATGGGCTAATATTTTTGTTATACCATTTTTGAATTTAACAATTGCATGTATGTAAGATTTGTCATGAACCAAAATTTTAATTTTTGATTTTGATAAATTAAAAATTCTTTGAGTTTCTATTACTTCGAAAACTTTATTCATCATTGTGGCTGAATCAATAGATATTTTTTTTCCCATTGACCAATTTGGGTGTTTTAAGGCTTTAGATGGACTAGCTTTCATAATCTTATTTAAAGGCCATTTTAAAAATGGACCACCAGAGGCGGTTATATAAATCTTATCAATTAAATCATTTTCAAAATTATTTATTAAAGACCAAATTGAAAAATGTTCAGAGTCGACAGGAATAAAACTTGTTTTATATTTTTTTAATTTCTTATCAATTAAACTCCATCCACAAATTATACTTTCCTTATTTGCAATAGCTATAGTTTTTGTTTTGCCAATAATCATTAGCGTTGGTTCAAGTCCAGCTAATCCTGAAATTGAGCTCATAGTGTAGTCCAACTTTTTTTTTAAAATTTTGTTTAAAGTCTTATAATTATTAAATATCTTAATGTTTTTATTCTTAATTTTTTTTTTAAAATTAGTGTAGCTTTTTGTATCTGTTACAATTAGATTTTTTACATTCAGTATTTTTGATTGTTTGTATAATTCTTTTATATTCTTATGAGTTGTTAAAAGAATTACTTCAAAATTTTTTTTATCTCTTTTAATTATGTCAAAAGTTGTTTTACCAATTGATCCGGTAGATCCTAATATAGCAATTCTTTTTTTCATTATTAAATTGAACCAAGAAGTAATATTAAAACATAAGATGCTGGGAGAGCAAAAATTAAACCATCGATTCTATCTAATAAACCACCATGCCCTGGTATAATCATGCCCGTATCTTTTAATTTAGCTTTTCTCTTGAAGTACGAAATTACTAAATCTCCTATTTGACTCATAAAAGAAATAAATAAAATTAATAAAAAAATTTTTAGATCATCTTGATCTAATACCTCACTATTACTTACATAATTTAGATAAATCAGACCAGATATCAAAGAAATTAAAAAACTTCCAACTACCCCAGCGTAGGTTTTATTAGGACTTATTTTGCTTAACTTTGGTCCTTTAAATATTTTTCCAAATATATAACCTCCAATGTCAGTAAAGATACAAACTATAACTATTAATAAAAAAAAGTTAAGAACATTTTCTCTGAGAAAAAAGGCAACAAAAATTGAAAAAAATAAGAAAAAAATTCCAAAAATTCTTATAAGTTCATTATTTTTACTCATTTTAAACCATTCATAACTTGCTGTTAAAAAAATAAAACTCAAAAAAAATAAAAAAAATATTGACCCTTTAAGAATGAAAAATATTGTTATTGGTATTAATACTAGCGAACTTAATATTCTTTTCTGAAATTCTTTTTTCATTAGATGTTTCCAAAGTTTCTTTTAATTTTTTTATAATTTTTAATAATTTTATTATAATCTTTTTCATTAAATTCTGGCCATAGTTTCTTTTCAAAAAAAATCTCGGAATAAGCTAATTGCCATAGCAGAAAATTACTTAATCTTTGAGTTTTACCTGTTCTTATTAATAAATCTGGATCTGGCGTATCTCTAGTTTGTAAAAATTTTTTTAAATTTTTTTCATTAAATTTTTTTTTACTTTTGCTCAAATTTTTAAATGCATTAATTAACTCTGATTTAGAACCATAATTTAATGCTAAATTAATTTGTAATTTTGTATTTTTTGAGGTTTTTTTTTCTGACCTATTCAAAAGCTTATTCAAATTTGAGGAAAAATTTTTATTCCCAATAATTTTGAGTTTAATGTTTTGTTTATGAAGATCTTCAATCCTATTTAATAAAAAATTTTCTAGTAGATTAAATAAAAAATTGATTTCTTTTTTTGGTCTTTTCCAATTTTCAGTAGAAAATGCATATAAAGTTAAATACTTAATCTTATTTCTTATTGTTTCTTTTATTATTTTTTCTACGGTATTAAGACCAGCTTTGTGACCTGCATTTCTAGATTTCTTATGTTTTATGCCCCATCTCCCATTACCATCCATAATAATGGCCACATGATTTAATGGGTTCATATTGTCATTATTTCTTTTTCTTTAGTAGAAACTTTTTCATCCACTGCTGATATATGTT
>MDSV01243812.1_pt1 | contig 10853 bp, 9 predicted proteins | sample 810851 | NCBI WGS metagenome assembly MDSV01 (sample SAMN05326640, study PRJNA326480) | marine metagenome | isolation source: seawater | place: Atlantic Ocean: North East | collected 2012 | reverse complement strand
CATAACTTGCCATGTCTAGTTCCAATGATGGTTTAACAGGCCAATCGTTATCACCTGATCCGTCCATATCAGGCACTTTTAAATTAGGCCAATTACTATGTGTCGTAATGTCTCTTAACGCTTGCCTGTATGTCTTCCAATCGTTGCTCATAGTTACATCACTACAAGCCATCCAATCTGTTTCTGCTAGTCTTGTATTTCTTTCAGCTCTTGTTGATTCTGCTGCTGCAGCATCTTTAGCTGTTTGTGCGGCTGCCTTTTCGCTATCTGTTAGACTTTCTATCTTTTGTAAATATACAACATTATCTTCTATGTAAGGATCTACACTTGTGCTTTTCTGAGTCATAGGATCATAAGAACGACTTAAAGTAACAGGCATAACAGAATTAGCAGACATCCAATCAGAAGAAGGGCCAGTTTTAGAAAAACTTACATTAGAAAACAAAACTTTATGTTCTCCTACTTCTTCTACTGCATTGTCTTTAATTTTAGCTATATACATATTATTTACCTATTTATCTAAAAATGCTTCTGTAGGTGCTGTAAAGTTTGAAGTATAACGTGCTTTTTTAGTGATTCTAAATTCATCAATATATCCATCCATGCTATATGAACCATTATAGTAAGCTCCTATCAAATGTAAGTAACTAGCGTTAGTAGTGCTTAACAATGGTATAGCAGTTGAGTCAGATGTAGTTCCTTTTGCAACACCTGCAATATAATAAGTATATGTGCTTCCATTACGCACTAAAGCAACGTGTGTCCAAGTATCTTCTGAAATTGCACTTGTAGATTGAAAACCATTTACAACAAAACTTAAACTAGCATTTGCAATCCATGTTTGAAGTTTTCCAGATGAATTGACATACAGTTGTACATAAGGGCCAGCACAATAAATATTATTATAATTTTTATGAGAATTTACATAAACAAAACACTCTACAGTCCAGTTTTCGTATCCTGATGGAGGCACTAAGTCTCTATCTGAAATATCTATAAAATCTGCTGTCCCATCAAACTCCATGCTTCCAGTACCAAATTTTTTAGTAGAGGTGTCTATACTAACTGACGCAGTTCTCAGATTAGTTTTTCTTGTTTGGTCAATTATGGCAGATTGAGTAAAGTTTAATAAAAGTTTTGTATTAGTTATTTTTGTAAGAGGTGCAGTTGGAACTGTAATCGTTGAACCATTTGTATAAGCATTACTTCCTTTTACAACTCTTATATCTGTAAGGTATCCACCATATTGAAACATTCCTGAATAATGAGGAGAGTTTCCAATCTGAAGTCCAGTTGCATTTGAAGATGTGTTTTCATTGTGGGTTACATTGTAGACCCTTGTTCCATTTAAATACCAGTTTGCTACACCACTTGTATTTTGAAAGACAACATGACTCCATTGAAAAGGTTCTGGAATATCTACGAAATCTACAGAGTATCCGCTAGTTGTAGTAGTTGACAGTCCTGCAGCATTTGCATTACCTGCTCCATCAGTCCACGCCCAATATTGATTTACTCCTATGGTATTTATAACCATTGACCAACTATTATTAAAAGACGTTGCTGTAGGATAAGCCCACATTTCTATAGTGTAATCACCTGTTCCAAAATCAAAATCTGTTGCATCACTTACAGTTAATTCAGAATTATCAGTTTGTGTAAAATAACAAGAACCTCCATGAGTTGATGCACTATAAGCCTCAGAAGGAGCAAAAGGCGAGAAAGGTATTATCTGTGGCTGATTAGTTGAATTCATAGGATTTACAGCACTTGATTGTGAATGCAGTAGTGCATGTCCAGAAGTGCTTTTATCCCTAAACCTATTGCTACAAAAAGTTAAAAGTTTAGTGTTTGTAATTGCAGTAAGAGGCTCAGTAGGAGGAGTAAAAGCTGATGTGTAAACAGCAGTTCCTTTTACAACACGAAAGTTACTCATATAACCTTCATAGTCATAAGAAGATTTATTATAGTAATAGCCAATACTAAATTCATTATTTGTATAATTAGTTGAGTCACTAATATCAGAAGTTACTTTAACTCCATTCTGATAAACATTAACAACATTGCTTGCTCTGACGTAAGCTATATGAACCCAAGTGTTGTAAAGATCATCCAACCCTGTATCACTAAGATTAGTTTCACTAGTTCCATGATAAATTTGCCATCCTTGACCGCTATTTGCTGGCGATAATGCAGGCCCAATTACTTGATTAGAAGGTGTTCCTCCTGTAAATAAACCATAACTCCAAGTATCATAATACATCCATAGTTCTATGGTGAAATCGCCTGTACCAAAAGCAAAATCACTACTGTCAAATTCAAAGTATTCGCCTCCTGAAAATTTTGCACTCCATTTGCCTTCTTCTGCACTAAAAGGGCTAAAAGTCCCTGGAAATACGGCTGTATTAGGATCAATAACTGAATGACCTTCATCTGAAGTATCTAAAAAAGATACTCCACTTTGATTATTGCTTCCTCCATTAGAACCATCAGCATGAATTAATAAAGTAGTAAATTTAAAATCATCATCTACTGGATCTTCTTGTGCAGCAGCAGAGATAATTTTTCTAGCTAAAAAACTCATAACATATCCTGTCCAGCCGTAAAGCCATAATAATTAGTTCCACCATCTACAGTAAAGAAAGCAAATACATCAATATCACCTGCACCTGTAGATAAAGTAGGGGCTGTATTTCCTGCCCATCTAACTGTTACGCTATTAGTATTATCAGGCCATGCAATAGTTCTGTTTCCTGTACCATCTTGAGTAACTTTCATAATAAACGAAGAGGCATAGCCTGAAGTTGCATGGTTAGACCAGTTAAAGGTGCTTATATCGTGTGCGATTGTAAGCGTAAAAACACTTCCATCTCTCACATTTAAAGCTGCTGTTGCGGCTGATGTTATAACTGTAGATTCTTCTGTAATTGCATTATCAAACTTTGTAACACCATTGGCATCTGAGGTAACTACTTTGCTGGCTTCTGATGTGCCAAGTGTTGTTACATCAAGATAATTAATCTCTGCTGTAGTAGCTGTCACTCCATCTAGTTTATTTATCTCTGCTGCTGTAGAGGTTATAGTTGTACCAGCTATTGAAATAGCATCTGCTTCAACTGTTCCATCAAAGTACGCATCTTTAAACTCTAAAGCATCTGTACCTAAATCAAGTATTGCATTACTTCCAGGTGTTAATGCTCCATCAGTCAGTATTAATTGTTTTTCATTACCAGCATAAAAATTAATTGTGTCTGCTGTTTCAAAATCAATCTTTGTTTCATTATCTTCACCAATTTTAATGTCAGTAGCTAATAGTGAAGTAATACCTGTTTGTGCGGCTCCTAGTACAAAATCTAAAGTATTATCAGAATCATCATAAGTAACTGCAATACCAGTTTCTGTATTAGAACCTACCATTGCTCCAACTGTATCTGATATTGTTTCAGCTAAACTTGTACCATTAACTGTAATTGCATCTGCTTCTAGTGTGCCATCTATATCTACATCACCAGATATATCTAAATCTACAGCAACAATATTTCCTGAAACTGTTAGATTTCCTCCAGAACTTAAAGACATTTTTTCTGCTGCAGCTTCAGAGGCTGCAACTTTAAAACTTAACTTTGTAGCATTAGCTGAAGCACTAAAGTCTCCTTCAGATACTGCTTCTATACCTGCAGCTACCAATATTGCATCTGTACCTGTCCCTTCATCAGGAGCTTGAAAATCTATTTTTCCAAGTACATCATTAGCAGCTATATCTGTTTCACCTGTTTGTAAGGTTAATGAAACAGGTTTATCGTCTGCAGTAGCAGTATGTTTAAGTATTAATCCTTTATCTGCACTATGTATAAGTTTTACTTCTTGGTCATTACCAAAGAAAATTACACTGGAGTCTGCAAGATAAATATCAGAAAACTCTGCAGAAGCAGTACCTAATGTTGCTCCATCTGCACTAGCAGGAACAATAGAAGTCCCTACTGTTGCTGTATTTAAAACAGGACTTGTAAGAGTTTTATTAGTTAATGTATCTGTAGATACAAGAGATACTAAAGTAGAACTACTTCCAGCAGGGAGTAACATTGTGTTAGTAACTGCTGCTGAATGTGGTTGAGATTGAATTATTTGACCATGACTATTGCTTTCACAATTAAGCTGAATAGCTCCAGCGTTAGTATTACCTCTAATTGTTACATGGCCTGTTCCTTTAGCCTCAATATCTAAATCAATATTAGAGTCGCCACCTGTAGCTGATAGCTTGGGTGGATTGCCAGTTGCAGCATTAGTAATATCAAATTGATTAACTGCTGAACTAGTAGTCTGAAATATTATTTGCTCATTGCCATTTTCATCACCTATAAAATGAGCATCATCAATTAAAATATTATGGCTATTAGTATCTAGATTCCCACCTAACTGAGGTGAAGTATCTTCTACTACATTAGAAAGCGCACTAGAGGTAGCTAGTCCTGAAACTAATGTACTTCTTGCTATTTTCTTTAAACCTCCTCCAGAGGTATCTACTGCTAGTAAAACATCATCATTAGCTACTGAAGATATTTCAGATAAAGATCCAACTGCTGTAGGATTAAAGTTAGTACCATCAGCAATAAGAAGCATACCTGAAGTATTAGTTCCCATTACTAAATCATCGCCACTAATCGTTAGATCACCAGTAACAGTTAAATTAGCACCAACTACTGCATTCTGTGAGGCATCTAATGTAAAAGCAGTTGTGCCTCCTGTAGTTATAGTAATAACATCAGAGCCACTAAATGCAATAGAGGTATTAGTGTCTCCATCTCCTGCAATACTATCTAGTTGAATAGAACCTACATTAGTAATGTTATTGTCATTAAAAGAAGTAGCCCCTAACGATATAGTGCCTGTTGCTGTTAGGTTAGAAGAACCTATATCTATTGCACCAAAACCAGATGTAATAGATCCTGCATTTAAAGCACCTACAGTAGTTAGGTTTGTACCTGTATCTAAAGCAGCTTCAAAGTAAGTTTCAAAGTCAGTCAGTGCTACCTGCTTCATTGTGCCGTTATCATTAACGACTACACGATCAGCATCTGCAAGAGTAGTTGAACTAGCAGAAGTATCGCCATCCATGATATTTAATTCAGTAGCAGTAGACGTTACCCCATCAAGTATATTGAGTTCAGCAGCAGTAGATGTAACCCCATCTAAAATATTAAGTTCTGCAGCAGTTGCTGATATAGCAGTACCATTAAAGTTAATAGCATCTACATAAGCAGTTCCATCTATGTATAAATCTTTAAACTCTAATGAACTTGTACCTAAATCAATATCATTATCTGTAACAGGTACAATTGCTCCATCTTGTATTCTTATTTGCTCTACTGCACTACTGGATACCTGAACATAAATACCCCATCTATTATTAGTGCTATCAGCTTCAATTTTATTTAAAAAATCAAGATCACCGATCTTAGATATACTACCGCCTTGAGCTGCTGATCCATCATGTCTATGTCCTGTAGCAGCAGCATCACTAGATGAATAAGCAAAAGCATTTAATAATTGGTTATATTCATTATTAAATAATGCGGCTGTAATCGTATCTCCATCAGAGATTGTGCTTTGTCTTGTATATGAGTAAGCCATTTATTATTTCCTACCTGCTGGCATATAATCTATGTAAAAGCCATTGATTGAGTAAGGTGATCTTTGGTCATCACTTTTAAGTCTAAAAGCTACTGTGTTTCCTGTTCCCTCTACTGCTTGTCTAACTAAAGGATTTTCTGCTGCTCCAAATTCAGATTCTCCAAACGTAGCACTTCCAAATGTAGCAGGTAAAGGAATCTGAGTTAATGTATAAGTAGGAGGTTGAGGAGTTGTAGCACTTTCAAAATCATATTTAACTTGTAACTCTGGTTGTACAGTACCTTCAGGAGTAACAGACACTTTTACATACTTAATAGTTTTTCTTGTACCTATATCTCCAAAATCTAAATCAGGTGTATAGTATTGAGCCTCTACATTAGAGGCACTACCTGCAGGATTAAATATATTACCTGTATCATGGTTATAGATATATCCTGCATTATCTCCATGATATAGCTGTTCGACACCATCTTTATCTAAACCAGAAGCAAAACCAGTAGCTTGAATGCCTTTAGTTTCTGACCATTCAAACCCATTAGGAGTAAGTGTTCCTATAACACCTTTAGAAACTGAAGAACTTTGAGTTGTGTTTGTATAAAATAATCTATATTGAGATTTACTTCTAAGCACTCCACTTGTAATAACAAAATTATTAATACCATCTGCAATAACAGTAGTTATCTTTTGTATTTGTCTACTAACAGAACTTAACTCTACGTCACCAATTCTTGCTGTACCTGCAACTGTACGAATACCATCAGGACTAAGAAATAAAAGATCACCTCCTATTTCTTGAATACTATTGCCATCTAAACAACCTACATTCTTTGTAACTGGTACGATTGCAATATTATCGCTATCACTAATGTTAATTAATTTAAATATACTATTTTTACAAAATATAATTAGATCACTACGAAAACTGGCTAGTCCTACAATAGAGTCTGTTAGTTGTATACTTCCTGCACCTGACCCACTAAAAGAATCAGGATCAAGGCTAGAACTAAAAAATATTTTATTCTTAGCTGTAGGCGCACCTCCTACAACAAAATGATTTTCATGTATTACTCCCACAGTAGGAGCTGTAGTGCTATCAACTGTAATTTCACCTGCAAAAAAAGTCCTATCTGATAAACCTCCAGTGCCTGTCATTTTAAAAAAGAAAGGTTTATTGGCCCCATCACAGATTAATACTTCACCATAATCAGACGTACCTTCAAACAAAGCAAAGCTACATTGACCTTGACTTGTTCTAGCATCATTAGATCTTCCACTAAAGGTACTAAAGTTATCCCCACTTCCTGAAACACTTGCTTTATTTATTTGTAAATAGCTAGTTCCATCTTGACTAAAAAATATACCTGTCCCTGAACAAACAATTAGTCCGTCTGCATAAACAAACATACCTAGTATTCTATTGCTTGAATTAGGTCTAACTGAAGATCCTCCACCAAATAGTGTAAAACCATTAATGCGTCTATAGCCCCCATCAGGATCTACTTCAAAGTTAAGTAACTCTGTAGCAACTCCAGGCTGTCGCATAATTTCAAGTTGATTTAGATTTACATTTAAACCACCTCGACACGCCAATGCAAAAGGCTGAGACATTAGAGAAACCTTATCCTGTCATCTTTAAAGTATCCTGGTGCAGACTCTGTAAGGTTTAGCTTCATTAAACGCAAACCTCTTTTATAGTCTTCTAATGCAAATGCTGCTGCTTGAGGATTTTCTTTAAATTGATGAACGTAGTATCTAGCTCTAGCTAGTAATACAGTTTTATAAGTATTAGGAAATACTAATTGATCACCATGAGCTGATAGCTCTGTAGGTAAGTTATAAGCATAGAACCAAATCCTATATACCTTATCTGGTATAGGACTTAATCCAAACTTTCTATTATCAGGACTTTTAATTACTCTGTCAGGTACTCCATAATTTTGAGTATCTGCATCATCTTGATTTTGAGAGATTCTAAAATAATCTTTCCATTCTTCAGTAGTAGTAAATCGTAAGTTACGAATAGTAAAAGGAGCAGATTCTCCTGATACACCTACTGTTGTTAATAAAAAATTATCATAATCTATCGAACCATAGTCAGTAGTAATTGCAGAACTATCACTTTTAAGTAAGTACCATCTTGTGCCAGCTACAGTTTCTACATATACATTTCCATACATAGGATCAGTAGCACCACTAAGTGCAGTAGCCAAGAAAGGCCATTGAGGTTCTTCATTTACAATATCAAGATAAGCTCTATTAATACTATCTTTGACATGAGCCTGTACACCTATAGCACTAGAAAACGTAGAGCTGCTTAACGTAACTTCATTAAGTTCTCTTAGTAGATCATTGCAAAGATTAAGATAAGTTGCAGACATAATTATTTCTTATGAACTTTTTGAATAGGAAAGTCTACAGATAAACTAGCTCCTTTATGAGGAACAAATTTACCAGTATGCTTCATTAACTTATAACCACCCTTAGATTGTTTCATCCAATGATAGCCTTTAGGAGCCTTTACTTTCATGCGCTAGGGTCTTTTAATTTACGACCTTGTGAGCTTTCAGTAACTGTCATAGAAGCACATTTTTTTGCCATCTCTCCTACAGAAGCATAACCACCAGCACCATACATTGCTCTACCACCACCCATCATCTTAGCTTTACTTCCATACATTTTCTTCTGGCGATTCATACCGCCATACATCATTTTCTTTTTACCCATCATTAGACTTTTCCCTGTGTATTCATTAGGTGTGTATTTCATTATTTATCTTTACTTTTATTAGAACTAAAGATTTTGTCATAATTGTCTGAGTATCTTTTGCGATCTTCATTTTTAAGGAAACGTCCTCTTATCTTAGAGGTACGTCTTGCACTCATTCTTATAGGATCTTTTTCACTTCCTAGTTGAGCCATAACTTGTCCTATTAAAATGAGGAGCTGCCGAAACAACTCCCCATATTTTAATATTAGTCGATGCCGTAGAAGGCAGAAACTAATGCTTCACCACGCAGTACCTTGGCTCCGTATACGTGTAGTCCACGTACAATGTCACCAAAGCTATCAGGATCACGCAATACTTCTGTATTGGTGATTGTCTGAGCAGTTGCAGTAGATGAAATATGTCCAGCAAGACATTTACCAGCAGCATTAGTAGTGTCGGCAATGTTATTACTCTTATACATATTAAATCCACGCAGTAGTCCAGATGACACTAGGCCATTCCTAATAGAACCTTGTCCTGCGTTATAGTCTACAGAAAGTAGTTTGGAAGAACTTGAAGCCAATACTTCATAGAAGTCTGGACTTGCAAGGAACCATCTACCTTCTTCAGGTACATTCTGCTCATCAAGCAGACGAGCCATGTGACCAAGGACATCAATAGGATCATGCTCACCTGAAGCAAATCCAATGTCTAAGTTACCAGTACCGTCAAAAGTACCAGCAGCCAAGTCAGTAGCATTATCAGAACCTAATATATGATTAGGACTTGATGCAGATACACCTGAGAACATACTAGCTATTACACCTGAATCAAACGCATCGCGTAGGGCATAAGCAGCAGATGAAGTTGCTACGTCTCTAAAGTTTACGTGAGACATATTTGTTTCAATGTCATCAACAATAAACTTAAAGGCGTTAGCAATATCAATAATTAACGTAACCTCTTGGTCAGTTAATTTAGTTGCTGTTATAGCCTGTCCTCTTTCGTATTGATCTACTGTAATAGTAGGTTCTTTAATTATTCTTACTGTGTCACCAAACGATGCTATTTCACCAGCATAGTCAGTATTGGTTATAGCTTCCGCTACAGATGCTTTACGAAAAAAGTTTAGAACCTGTTTGGAATAAACCTTGGGTAAGAAAAATGAGTTATTTTGACCTGATACAGAGTTACCAAAGTTAGCATTGGTATCCGTACTGGGTTCAAAAAACTGATCACTTGTGTTTGAAGCCATGTTATGTTTCTCCTAAGAAAAGAATTATCCTTTACGAATCCTTCCCTCTTCCTGTGCAAGCCTGATCTCATCTTCAAGTCTGTCGAATTGATCGAGGGACATTTTCGCAATTTCAGTTTCAGTCCAAATTTTAGGTGACTTAGGTTCTACATTAGTTGTTTTAGTAGAAACCATGTCAGCCGCAGACGTTGGAGACTGCTGTACTTGATTTGAACGTCTTTTTGGAGAGCTTTGTTTGATACCAGATTCCAGCTTATAAAGGTCAATAGCTTTTGAGGCTAAACCAACATTATCAGGATTACGATAAATCCAATCTTGTATTTGATCAGGTTGCTCTTCAGCCCATTTATGAAACTCATCAGAACCACGAATATCATCGTAGTCAGGATGACTTTGTTTCATTGCCTGTTCAGCTTCACGAACTGCAAGTTCTTGTTCTCTCAGCTCAATAGCAGAAAGACGAGGTTGCAGGGAGCTTACTTGTTCGGATGCAATGTTATGTGCTACAGATTCAACTGTGTCATACAAATCAGGATTTGCCTCTCTAAACTCTTGAAGTTCTTCTTGAGATTTAGGAGCTTCGTATTGAGGTTGAGCTGCTTGCATTTGGCTCTGAAAGTCCAGTTCCTTTTGCTTAAACTCACCTATTTTCTGATCATAATGTTTTTTTAGATCATCGTATCTTTTTTTATAATTGGTTGTAGAAGGTTCTTCAGGGGCCGACTTTTTTTGTCGGGTAGCCTTTTTAGGTTCAGGGTTTTCTTCTTCATAATATACTTCATCAGCAGCAGCCATACGTTTACCATCTGACTCATGCCAAGGTTTTCTCATATTATAAGGATTAGGAACTCTTTCCTCTTCTATCATATCTGTTTCAGACATTACTCTTTCCTTTTCTAAGGGGCTTGTTTTCTTGCAAGGTAGCCAATTCTAAACGTCTAAAGAATTCGGGGCTTGTGTATACAAGGTAGCCTTATGTTAATTTCCACCTAATAAGCTAGGCGCACGATTAGCTCTCAGCATGTTTTTCTTTATTTCATCCTGGGCTATTTTTTCATAAGCAAGAGGATCTTCATCTTTTTGCTTATACATCATGCCACCTTCTTGTTTAGGTGATCTCATCATACCGCCATCATAGGCACGTTCAGCATTATCCATCATTGTTTGGAGATTACCTGCACCCATTTGATCGGTAGCTTTTTTGGTGAATACAAACTCGCCATCTGACAATCTGGCAGGTATTGAGTCTGATACACCTGTT
>MDSV01145343.1_pt1 | contig 10853 bp, 11 predicted proteins | sample 810851 | NCBI WGS metagenome assembly MDSV01 (sample SAMN05326640, study PRJNA326480) | marine metagenome | isolation source: seawater | place: Atlantic Ocean: North East | collected 2012 | reverse complement strand
CATACCATAAGGATATGGGAAAAGCGTTACAATATTCTTGTCCCTGAACGAACAACAACCAATATACGTCTATATAACTTTGAGAATCTTCAAAAATTATTGAACATTACTCTATTGTATAATTCTGGAGTAAAGATATCTAAACTCGGTAAGCTTTCGAATAATCAGATTAAAGAGGCCGTTCAAAAATTAGCTGATAAAAAAGGCGATAAAGATTACTTTTTGGATGAGTTGAAGTTATCGATGTTCAGTTATGACCAATTTAAATTTCAACAAACGTACAATAAGATTTTAGCTGAAATGTCCTTTCGTGAAGCATTTCTAGATGTTTTTATTCCTTTTTTAGAAATTATCGGTCTGCAGTGGTTATGCGATAGCATTACGGCATCACATGAGCATTTTATTACAAGTTTAATCACGCAAAAGTTGTTGATCAATATTGAGAGTACTCAGTCTGTTCGACCAGATAAAGGTAAAGTTTATGTGTTGTTCCTTCCAGATGATGAAATTCATGAATTGGGTTTGATGTATGTGAATTACGAATTATCCAGAGCAGGTTATCAAACAATTTATTTGGGCCCCAGTGTTCCTTTAGATAATTTGGAGTCGGTAATTTCTTGTTATCCTGATGTTTCATTTATTTCCTATTTTACCGTTTCCCCAACAAAATCGGAGGTAAATACGTACCTAAAAGAAATTGATAATAAGGTGTTGTCTAAGTATAACTTGAATTTAAATATACTTGGTAGAAACGCTCAAGAAGCAACATTACAATGTGAACGAATAAAACTGTTTAACAAAGTTGGTTGTTTGTTAAACAAATTGACCTAGTATATTTGCTTTTTTGTTCAAGGTTTTCTTATTTTGTTATATAAATGCAAAAAATTTCAATAATAGGTTCAGGGTTTTCGTCTCTTTCGGCTGCTTGTTATCTTGCTAAAGAAGGTAAGCGTGTAAAAGTTTATGAAAAAAATGATCAGCTTGGAGGGCGCGCAAGAATATTGAAGCACGAAGGCTTCACTTTCGATATGGGCCCAAGTTGGTATTGGATGCCTGATGTTTTTGAGAATTTTTTTGCTGATTTTAATAAAAAACCTTCAGATTATTATCAATTGCTAAGGTTAAGCCCAGCTTACAAGGTCTTCTTTGATGATTTTAAGGATGTTGAAATTCCAGCAAATTTTGAGGAAATTGTTAAGGTTTTTGAAAAAGAGGAAGAGGGTAGTGGTGAAAAATTAAAAGTTTTTATGGCTGATGCTGGTTACAATTATAAAGTTGCTATTGAAAAAATAGTTAATAAACCTGGATTTAGTCCATTAGAGTTAATTACTCCTGAGACGGTAACTAAAATAAATCAGTTTTTTACGAGTATAAGCTCAAAAATTCGTAAGAATTTTAAAAGTTCAAAGTTAATTCAAATACTAGAGTTCCCAGTATTGTTTTTAGGGGCAAAACCTCAAGATACTCCATTGTTTTATAATTTCATGAATTATGCCGATTTTGTTTTGGGAACATGGTATCCCAAAGGCGGTATGGTTAAAATAGTTGAGGCAATGGTTGATCTGGGTAAAGAACTGGGTGTAGAATATATTACCAAGGCTGATGTAACGAAAATAAATACAGAAAAAGGAGTTGTTAAGGGAATTACCGTTGGAGATGAATTTATTGCTTCTGATATAGTTTTAAGTGGTGCTGATTATGCCCATACTGAAACACTTTTGGAAAATAATATGAGACAATATTCCGATGCTTATTGGAATAAAAAAATATTTGCACCTTCATCACTGCTTTTTTATGTAGGATTTGACAAAAAGTTAACAAATGTTCGTCACCACAACTTGTTTTTTGATAAAAGTTTTGATAAACATGCGGATGAAATTTATGATGATCCAAAATGGCCAAAAGATCCTCTATTTTATGCCAGTTTCCCTAGTATTACTGACAATTCAGTAGCGCCAGAAGGAAAGGAGTGTGCCTTTTTTCTTGTTCCTTTAGCTCCTGGTTTAACATATGAACAAGATTTACCAGATAGTTATTTTAAAGTTTTACTCAAAAGGTTAGAAGAGCAAACCAATCAGGAGTTAGAAAAACATGTTTTGTTTAAAATACCTTTTTGCGTTGAAGATTTTAAAAAAGAGTACAATTCATACAAAGGGAATGCATATGGAATGGCAAACACCTTGAGACAAACTGCTTTTTTACGTCCTAGTATAAAGAGTAAAAAGGTGAAAAATTTGTTTTTTACTGGTCAATTAACTGTTCCAGGCCCTGGGGTTCCTCCAGCATTAATCTCAGGTCGAATTGTGTCCGAACAAATTAGTAAAGAAACCTTTAAAAAGTCTGTGTTATGATTCATTTATTCGATGAGGTAGCTTATGAATGTTCTCAGAAAGTAACGAATGGTTACAGTACTTCTTTTTCATCAGCAGTAAGAATGTTAGCACCTTCGATTCGTCCAGCTATTCATTCAATATATGGTTTTGTTCGATTTGCGGATGAAGTAGTTGATACTTTTCATGATAAGGACAAGAAATTATTGCTTGATAAGTTTGAGTGGGACTTGTATCAATCTTTAGAGATGGGAATAAGTCTAAACCCTATTTTGCATGCCTTTCAAAAAACGATAAAGGAATATAATATTGATATTGATTTAGTTGATGCTTTTTTGAAAAGCATGAGAATGGATATAGAAAAAAAAGAATATAAAACACAAAAGGAGTATCAAGATTATATTTATGGATCAGCAGATGTTGTAGGGTTAATGTGTTTGAAAATATTTGTTAATGGCAGTAATGAAGAGTATGAAAAATTGAAGCCTACAGCAATGAAATTAGGTTCTGCTTTTCAAAAAGTAAATTTTCTACGAGACATAAAGAATGATTCTGAAATTTTGGAAAGAAGTTATTTTCCTGGTGTTGATTTAAAAAATTTAAGTCCTGATGTAAAAATGAAAATTGTGTCAGAGATTAAAGCAGATTTTGACGCTGCTTATGAAGGAATAAAACAATTACCTACATCTTCTAAATTTGGAGTTTACACAGCATTCAGATATTATAAACAACTACTTAAAAAGCTTCAAAAAACACCTTCAAATAAACTTATGGAGACTAGAATTAGAGTTAGTGACTATCATAAGTTCGGTTTGTTGCTTCAATCTTACCTTAATATAAAATTAAATATTGTTTAATAACTTTAAACTATTCTTATGAAGGAGCCATTGGTTGTTCACGTAAATTCTTGCGATGAAGTATTGGGTTTTTACCCTAAAATGCTTGTTCATGAAAAGGCCATGCTTCATAGAGCGGTTTCGGTGTTGATATTTAATTCAAAAGGGGAGTGGTTGTTACAAAAGAGGGCTAAAACTAAATACCATTCAGGAAGTTTGTGGACAAATTCGTGTTGTAGTCATCCATACCCGAATGAAGATGTTAAGGTTGCCGCCGAAAGAAGATTAACTGAAGAAATGGGCATGTCGGTTGAATTGGAGAAGTCTTTTGATTTCATTTATAAACAAGAACTCGATAAAGGATTGACAGAGCATGAATTTGATCACGTTTTTATTGGTTATTCTGATGTGCTACCCGTATTAAATTACGAAGAAGCCGAAGATTGGACTTATTTAACTTCGGAAGAGTTAACATTGAGCATGAAAATTGAGCCAGAATCTTTTACAGCTTGGTTTAAAATTTTATTTCCAATCGCAAATAAAAAAGTAAAAATATTAAAAGAGGCCATATGATTTTTTGGAGTATACTCTTCTTGACGTTTTGTTTTATGGAAGGAGTAGCCTGGTTTACTCATAAATATGTAATGCACGGATTTTTGTGGAATTTACATAGAGATCATCATACACATGAGAATACAGGGTTTTTAGAAAAAAATGATAGTTTCTTTCTTATTTTTGGTCTTCCCGGTGCCTTTTGCACTGTTTTCGGATCTATGTTTTTTAATGATACGTTATTGGCCATAGGATTAGGAATTACTGCTTACGGACTGTGTTATTTTTTAATTCACGATGTGTTTATTCATAGAAGGTTTAAGTGGTTAAAAAAGGCAAATGGGTGGTATTTTAAAGCGATTCGACGCGCCCATAAGATGCACCATATACATAAAGGGAAGGAGGATGGAGAATGCTTTGGAATGTTGTGGATTCCTTTTAAATATTTAAAGTCTGCAAAATCTAAGTAGTTTGAAAAAAGCCATCGTGATAGGAGCTGGAATAGGTGGAATTGCTGCATCAATTAGATTACAGTCGAAGGGATATCAGGTTGCTGTTTTTGAAGCGAACAGCTATCCGGGAGGTAAGTTAACTCAAATTGGAAACTCAAAATATAGATTTGATGCAGGTCCATCCTTGTTTACAATGCCAGAAAAAGTAATCGAACTTTTAAACATTAAAGGCGGTGAATCTCCAGAATTTCAATACCAAAAGCTCGATGAGGTTTGTAGATATTTTTATGAAGATGGAACTGTTGTGAAAGGTTTATCTAATGGAGCCCTGTTTGCGAAAGAAATCAAAACAAAGTTAGGGGTTTCGGAAGATGTTGTAAAAAAACATCTTTCAAAAAGTAAGTTCATTTTTAATTCTGTTAACAGTTTATTTTTAGAGAAATCATTGCACAAGCTTAGAACATATTTCTCGTTTAAAACTTTATTTTCATTTTTAAAACTTCCTTTTTTGAATATAGGAAAATCTATGAATGAATTTAATGAGAAGCATTTAGATAATTCTAAGCTAGTTCAATTATTTAATAGATACGCTACTTATAATGGTTCTAATCCTTATGAGGCTCCTGCAATTCTTAATTTAATTCCTCATCTGGAATTTGGTAGAGGTGCCTTTTATCCGAAAAAGGGTATGCATTCAATAACCCAAAGTCTTTACGAAAAAGCAATTTCATTAGATGTGAAATTTCACTTTAATTCTAAAGTCACACAAATTAACACTGGTATTTCTAAAATTAAATCTATTGAGGTGGATGGTAGGAGTCATGAAGCTGATGTTTTTGTTAGTAATATGGATGTTGTTCCGTTCTATAAAAATTTATTAAGAAATAAAAAACAGCCCAAAAAAGTTATAAACCAAGAGAGGTCTAGTTCTGCGCTTATCTTTTATTGGGGAATAAAAAAAGAATTTAAAAAGCTCATATTGCATAATATTTTATTTAGTAATAATTATAAAGATGAGTTTGATTATATATTCAATAAATCCGATGTTTATTATGATCCAACAATTTATATAAATATATCCTCTAAACTTTCTAACACTGATGCACCAAAGGGAAATGAAAATTGGTTTGTAATGATAAATGTTCCAAGAGATAAAGGTCAAAATTGGGATGAACTCATAGCCAAGAGCAAAAAAAATATAATATCAAAAATTAATAGGAATTTCAATATTGATTTAGAGCATCTAATTGAATTTGAAGAAGTTTTAGATCCAAGGTTAATAGAAAAAAAAACGGGTTCATTTCAAGGTTCTTTGTACGGAACTTCATCAAACAGCAAAAAATCTGCTTTCTTTCGTCATCCTAATTTCAGTAAAGACATAAAAAATTTATATTTCTGCGGTGGATCTGTTCATCCAGGTGGTGGAATTCCTTTAGCTTTATCATCTGCTAAAATTTTAAGTGAATTAGTCGATTGATTCTTTCTAAAAAATATATCATTCCAGTTCTGCTGTTTCTTTTTTATACCGTTGGGATTTTTGGTGTGTATTTGCCTGAGTTTAAAATTCAAGTTGTTGCTCTAACTCCTATGAATTTATTACTTACAGCAGTTTTATTAATCTGGGGACTGGGTGTTTTTAATGCAAAATTAGTTTATGCCATGTTAGCCGCATTTATTTTGGGCTATTTAGTAGAAGTAGCAGGAGTTGCTTCTGGGCTTTTATTTGGGGAGTATGAATATGGTAAACCTCTTGGTTGGAAATTGTTTGATGTCCCATTAATTATTGGTGTCAACTGGCTAATATTGAGTTTTTCATCATTAGGGATTGTAGGTCGTTTCATTTCAAATTCATTTATAAAAGTTGTTTTTGCCTCCTTATTAATGGTGCTATTAGATGTTCTTATTGAACCCGTTGCCATTAAACTCGATTTTTGGACTTGGACTCAAGCAGATGTTCCGCTTCAAAATTATATAATGTGGTTTTTTTCGGCCATACTTATAAATAGTATAGTTTCTGTATTTTTAAGGGAAATTAATTATAAAACAAGTGTGTTTGTCTTTCTAGCACAGGTTTACTTTTTCTCATTTCTTTATGTACTTCTATAGTGGAATTTTTAGAATCAAAATATTTGTATCTAGGACTTTTGATTTTATGCATTAGTTATCCATTAGTTCAAAGCTTTGAGTCGAGAATTAGATTTTATAAAAACTGGAAACCTTTATTCATATCCATCCTTATTATGATGGCACTATTTATTCCATGGGACGTTTGGTTTGCAAGCGAAAGTATATGGTGGTTCAAAAAAGAGTATGTTTTAGGCATTACAATTTTTAATCTACCGATTGAAGAATGGCTATTTTTTATAATAGTACCCTATGCATGTGTTTTTATTTACGAGGTACTGAACTTTTATGTAAAAAAGGATGTTTTGAGTCCAATTGCTAAACCCTTTTTTATTGTTTTTGGAATATCATTACTAATCTTGGGGGTTGTCTATTTCCCTAATTATTATACCTCAATAACGTTTGTGTTAACAGGGATTGCTAGCTTACTTATTGCCTATATAGGGCCTGGTTGGTTAGGAAGATTTTTGCTAACTTATTTCGTCTCCCTCTTACCCTTTTTTTTAGTAAATGGTGTACTAACTGGGTATTTTACAAACTCACCAATTGTGAATTATAACACACAGCAAATTATAGGTTTTCGAATATTTACAATACCTATTGAGGATAGTATTTATAATTTTTTAATGTTACTTATTGTAATTTATTCTTATGAGAAATTTAAATTGTATAAGATAAATTGATGTTGGTTGCATGTTGATGAAAATCCAAATGATTTTTTTGAGATCTAACATTAGCTAAAAACTCATTTTAAGTAAAGGTATTTTTAGTAGGGGCCATAAATAGATACTATGTTTAATGTCTAGTAAATTATGCTTATTTAACTAGAGGGGCTTTGTTCTTGGTTATAAAATTTTTACATTTGCACGTTTTCTAACAACAACGTTATACATGAAGTTATCAGCTTTTAAATACGATTTACCAGAAGAATTATTAGTAAAATATCCAACCACTCATAGAGATGAGTCTCGTTTAATGGTTGTTCACAAGGATACCGGTAAAATTGAGCATAAAATCTTCAAAGATGTTTTAGGTTATTTTGATGAAGGTGATACGTTTGTATTCAATAATTCTAAAGTCTTCCCGGCTAGGATGTATGGTAAGAAAGAAAAGACGGGTGCAAAAATAGAAGTTTTCCTACTAAGAGAATTAGATTCCGAAAGCAGATTATGGGATGTTTTAGTCGATCCAGCAAGGAAAATTAGAATTGGGAATAAATTATACTTCGGTGAAAATGAGGAGTTTGTAGCCGAGGTAATTGATAATACTACATCTAGAGGAAGAACACTAAGGTTTTTGTACGATGGTCCTTATGATGAATTTCGAAAAAAACTATACGATTTAGGTGAAACACCTCTGCCAAAATATTTGGATAGAGAGCCTGAATTTGAAGACATAGATCGTTACCAAACTATTTATGCTAAGGAAGAAGGTGCTGTTGCAGCACCAACTGCAGGATTACATTTCTCACGTGAATTGTTAAAGCGTTTTGAAATAAAAGGAATTGATTTTGCTGAGTTAACTTTACACGTAGGCTTGGGTTCGTTCAGAATGGTTGAAGTGGAAGATTTAACTAAGCATAAAATGGATTCTGAGGAGATCGTTATTCCTCAATCCGCATGTGACATTGTGAACAACACAAAAGAAAAGAAAAAAAGAATATGTGCTGTTGGAACAACTGTAATGCGATCAATTGAAACTTCAGTTTCTACGTCAGATACGTTAAAACCGTATAAAGGCTGGACCAATAAATTTATTTTTCCACCTTATGATTTTGCTGTTGCAGATAGTATGATTACAAATTTTCATATGCCTGAGAGTACTTTGTTAATGATGACATGTGCTTTTGGAGGGTATGATTTAATAATGGAAGCATATAAAGAAGCCATAAAAGAAAAATATAGATTTTACTCTTATGGAGACGCCATGTTAATTATTTAATAAAAAACATAAAAAATTAATAAATCTAAGCCAGCCAATATACTGGCTTTTTTTATTGGTTTTTCAGGGTGATTTTACCACAGTAAGCATGTCCTTCTTCATACAGAATTTCAAAATTATATTTTAGAGGAAGTATTTCCCTTAATTTTTTTGGATCGTAGTAAGCCCAATTAAACCAATTGTCTTTTTTGTTTTTGTATCTCAGTTTAAATTTTACAAATCCCAGATAATCAATATTTAAAGGTATTAATACACTCCCATCTTCTTGTTCATAGCAAAAGCTTATGTCTGTTGAATCAAAAAGTATTTGTCCGCCTTCATTCAATAATTCAAATGATTTTTCAATTGCTTTGTGGAAAGAGAGTAAATCCCCCCCAATTCCAATTCCATTCATCATGAAAAGAATCGAATCATATTTTTTACGTGATTCCCAAGAAAAAAAGTCATGCTGAATAATTGATTTTACCCCTCGTTTTTCAGATACTTCACAAAGTCCCGGAGAGTAATCTAGTAAAGTAGAATGTATTCCTTTTTTTTGCAAATAGAGACAGTGACTACCTGCTCCACCGCCTACATCAAGTACTTCCCCCTTTGCATTTTCTAAGGCAACTTGTTCACATTTAGGCATTTCCTCATATGTACGAAAAAGATGTTTAACAGGAATTATATCATCTTCCATTGTTTCAGATTCAACATATATAAATTCATCGGAAATTCCTTCTAAAAAATCAAGTGCTGCTTGTCCAAATGCATCCATGTGTTTCGGTATATTCTACAAATTTAACTTTTAAACACAAGAATTGTGGATTAAACATTCCTTTGAGTAGAAAGTGGGCAGTTAAACTGTGTATTATTGTGATAGTACTATGCGTTTACTTCAATTATTTCTTTTATTTCTTTTACTTTTTAGTAAGGGTTTTGCTCAAAATGGGCCAGATGTTGTATTACCTGATACAACAAAACCATTGTATAAGAAGGTTATGATTATTCCATTTGAAGAAAATATGTATTTGTGCGGGGTTCAAACTCATTTAGCTCAGGAGAGTAGAAAAACACATAATGAAATTGTTGAATTTTTTCGTGAATCCACCGTTTTAGAACTTCAAAACCAATTTTTATATAGATATAATACAGTGTCATTGTTGCATTACAATGACACTACTAAGGATCTTTTAAAAGCCTATGAAGCAGTAAACTATAAGTTTGAAATTGCTCCTGTTGAGAAAGAAGAAGAAACATCTAAAAATGCAATTGATAAAGCAAAGAATTTATTTAAGAAAAAAGAAGCGAAGTCATCAAAATTTGAACGAGGATCAACCAATAATGGACAAATAGTCTCTTTAAAAAACACAGATCAGAAATTTGTAAGTGTAGTCGTTAGAAAGAAAGAGAATATAACGTATTTAAGTAATAAGTATAACGCAGATTTATTTGTTTACGTCACTGAGTTTGATATTGAGAATGATATGAGTGATCCAACAGCTTTTGTAAATGGGGATTACAAAAGGGTGTTAAAATTGCACTTTAGTATGGTAAATAAAGACGGAAAAGTTATTGAAAAAGGATTGGTGTCTATACCCTTTCCAAACAATCAAAATAATATATTTAAGATTAGAACTTTGTATCTTCCTCTAGCCGCTAAAAAAATGATGGATAAACTTCCCTATACGCCAAAGCCAGTCGTAGATGATAAAAAGGGAAAAGCAGTTAATGCCTCAGATAAGGTTAGGCGATAGTTTATTTCTGCTTTAGAAGCATGATTTTTTTTAAAAAAAGTACGGTTTTCAAACTATCATTTAATAATTTTAAAAAATAATTTCTTAATAAAAATAACAAATGAAAATACTAGCCCTCTTTTTAATTCCTGCTCTTTTATTTTCAAGTTGTATGAGTACAACATTAATAGATACTAAACAAAAAGGCGCTCACGTATATTTTGATGGCGAATATAAAGGCGAGTCTCCAGTTAAAGTAGGTAATACTAAAGTTGTTTCAACTTGTACGGATCTAAGAATAGAATTAGAGGGGTATGAGACTTTAATAACTGAAATTTGTAGAGATGAAGAACCTGCTATTGGTCCAATAGTTGCTGGTGCATGTCTTTACGTTCCATGGTTGTGGTCCTTTAAGTATAAAAAAAATCATTACTATGTTTTGAAAGAAAAAGAAAATACTTTTAATCAAAGCTATGATTCTCAAGAGAACCAAAAATCGAAAGCAGATAAGTTAAAAGAATTGAATGATTTGCGTGATAAGGGGTTAATAAACGATGAGGAATATAAGAAGGCTAAATCTAAAATTTTAGGACTCTAATATTTCATAGTTATCTTCCGTTAAAATCACTCATAACCCTCTGAATAGGGTTTGTTGTAAATGATTTAATAAGGTCTAAAACTATTTTGATACGTTCCTGAATACACTCTTTTTCCTCAGAGTTCCATTCACCTAAAACATAGTCGACTTGTTTGCCTTTTGTGTATTCAGCAGCAATACCAAATCTAACCCTTGCATAGTTCGAGTTTCCTAAAATTTCCTGAACATTCTTTAATCCATTATGTCCCCCATCACTTCCTTTACTTCTTAGTCGTATTTTACCAAATGGTAAAGAAATTTCATCT
>MDSV01077885.1_pt1 | contig 10853 bp, 10 predicted proteins | sample 810851 | NCBI WGS metagenome assembly MDSV01 (sample SAMN05326640, study PRJNA326480) | marine metagenome | isolation source: seawater | place: Atlantic Ocean: North East | collected 2012 | reverse complement strand
GGACCTCCTGGACCTCCCATGCCGCCCATATCACCCATTGGACCGCCTGGACCCATTCCACCAGCTTGACCTGCCATTGCACCAGCCATTGCTCCGCCCATTGCACCGCCCATGGCTTCACCCATAGCACCGCCCATGGCTTCACCCATAGCACCTTCACCCATGCCACCGACTCCCATAGCTGCTCCCATTGCGCCAGATCCCATTGCTGATGCTGCCGCACCTTGAGCTGACATTGCTGCTCCCATTGCTGCACCTGCTAATCCTGACCCAGCCTCATTAGCTGCCATAGCTGCACCTGCTACCGATCCCATGGCTGCTCCTGGGTCTATTCCTGTACCCATTGCAGCTGAGACTTGTCCTAAATTCATTCCACCTTCCATTGGACCCATGTTAGCTACCGCACCCTCCACACCTTCAGGTCCTGCGCCTGGTCCCATAATATCTCCTAGTTTAGCTCCTCCTTCAGGTCCAGCTCCTACTCCCATAGCTGCAGCCATTTCTGGATTCATTTCAGCATTCATATCCATTACTCCCATTCCAACCATACCACCACTCATTGCTGCTAAACCCATGTCGCCACCTTCCATACCCATAGCTTCACTTAAACCTTTCATTCCTGTTGCACCCATTGCTGCCATAGTACCTTGATTAACCAAACCTACTTCCATCATATCGCCCATTACTGCAGCGCTCATAGCTCCTTCAGCAGCCATTGCTGCCATACCTTGAATGGCTTCACTTCCTAAACCTGCCATTTCTGAAGCCATAACTGATTGTACATCCATACCAGCCATTCCTGCTGCTCCCATACTAGCAACCATTCCTGGTGTTAAACCAGTTTGTGCAGCCATTTGTGCCATTCCTAATTCATCCATTGCACCAGAGTCCATTCCTGTCATTCCAGCCATAGCTTCACCCATTGCTTTTGGATCCATTGATCCTCCCATGACATCTGACATTCCTGACATTTCTACTCCGGCTTCATTACCTATTGCTCCTGCTGCTTCCATTCCCATAGCAGTCATTCCTTTTGGTGGTGCCATTGCTCCTGGTAATCCTCCAGCTAACGAAGGTTTTGCCATAACCATTGCTCCCATCATCATTCCAGATTCACTAACATCTGCAGGCATCTCAATTGCTTTAGGTGCAGATCCTTCTTCCATCATTAAAGCTGCTGCTGAATCTTTTGCTTCCATACCCATTGCAACTGCTGTTTTCTCCTTAGGTGCTTTTCCTGAAATAGCTCCACTAATCATCCCAACTGTTCCTGACATAGCTGCTGTAATTCCTGATGTTGGGTTTCCAAATGCAGTACTTAAAGTTTCTCCTATTTTTTCCATTCCTCCCATCGCTTGATTAAGAGCTTCCATACCTTCTAAACCTTGCATACCTTGAGCCATTCCAGACATTCCTTCCATTCCCATCGTTGCTCCCATAGCATCCATCATTTCAGTACCCATACCTTTTGCCATCATTGAAGCTCCGATTGCTCCTGTCATTGCACCTGTCATTTCGCCCATTGCAGCAGGATTTGCGGTTAATGTTTCTAAAGCTGCTGTTGCTGCACCAACTGGCAAAGCTTCCAAAGCTCCGGCCATCATTGCAGGGTTCATTCCCATTTCAGCAACATTCATCGATGCAAAGTTTCCTGCATCAAATGCACCTATGTCAAATGACTCTGAACCCATCACTGCTCCCATATCAACCATACCTGATTGTGCTAAACCTGTCATTGCAGTTCCTATACCAACACCATTAGCATCTAAAGCTCCCATCATACCTTTTACATCTAAACCTGCTCCTTGAACTGCATTCATTGATCCTGCAAGTTTTTGCATCGCTACAACTTTTCCAGCTCCCATTTGTCCAGCTATACTTGATAGCGCAGCCATTTCTTTTGGAGAAAAATCTTTTGAGAAATCCATACCAGACATATCAAGTGCTGTTGGATCTGGAACTGCGCCCAATGCCATATCTGTAACACCTTCAACTAAAGTCATAGCTTGAACAGCAGATGTTATATCTCCTTTAGCTAAACTTTCTTGAGCAAATGCCATTGCTGTTTCGGCTTGAGCGATTGATGTATCTAAGGCTTTGCCAATATCAGATTTTGCTTCTCCTAAGGCTTCAGTTGCTGCAGCTAAATTTTCAGTTACTTTGCCTGCATCATTTGCTAATTGATCTGCTGCGGCTTGCGCTGAATTTCCTGCTGCTTCAGAAACTCCTGCCATTCCCGCAACATCGTTTGCACTTGCAAATGTGCTATAAAATAAAAAAATTATTAAAGTTATTTTATATAAAATTTTTCTTATCATTATTTTGTTTTTCCAATTTGTTTTTGTGCCTCAATTGTTGCAGCCCTCTGTGCATTAACTTTTGCTAAAGCTATTTGTTTTTTCATGCTAGCAAGAACGGCTGCTCTTTCAGCAATCTCAGGATCAATTTTAGATTTCTTTTTTCTTTTTTTTTTATTTTGTTTCCATGCTGCTTTTAACATTTTTCCAGTTGCCCAAAATTTTAAAATAGCCTCTGATGATTTTGCTTTTGGCGATATTTGGAGGCTCATTCTCATTGCCTCTCTACCTTTTTTTAAACCTTCTAAAGTTTCAACTTTTGCTTTCTTGTCATTTAGCATCTCATTAAATAAAGCCTCAAAATAAGCCATATCTCTAATCATTAAATGTTGATACTTATTTAATGTACTTTTTTTTTTTACAAATCGTTCATAAACCTTTTTTCCAGCTGCTGATTGTCTATCTTTACTCTTAATTGCGCTCTCGTGAAACATCCCTTCGGGATATTCTATTTCCTCATAGATGAAAGCCTGAGGTCTTTCGCTTACTGGCCAATCTTTTATTTTTTCGTATTTTAAACAGTAGATGCAATCTTTTTCTTTTTTATCTTTTTTTTTTGCTGCTTCGGAATAAGAAATTAATATTAGTAAGATTAATAATGATGTAAAAATAGTTCTTTTAAAAACATTTACTTTAAATGAACTAACGCCTAAGACGCTCCATTTTAAAGTTTGATATTGAATCCATAAAGTTACCCTAATGAATATTCTACCTATTTTCTATTTTAGTCAACAATGATAAAAGTAGTATTTTAAAGGTAAAATACTTATCTTTAATCGTCAGGGTTGCATGAACTTAAATATTCTTTAAAAACAAATAATGCGAATAAATAAATTAAAAAATATTATTAAAAAAATTTTTATTAAACATAATTTAAGTAAGAAACATGCTTTGACTTGCGCTAATGCAATAATTAATGCTGAATTAGTTGGTGCTCCTTCTCATGGGTTGTCAAGACTGAAAATGTATTGTGAAAGAATAAACAAAAAAGTAATTAACCCAAAACCAAAAATTAAAATAAAAAAAATATCACAATCTATCTCGCACATCGATGCTAACGATAGCATTGGTTTTGTAAGTGCAGATATAGCAGTTAAAGAAGCTATAAATAATGCAGAAAAAAATGGATTTGGTTTAGTGGCTGTAAAAAATAGCGGCCATTATGGATTGTCAGGATATTATGCAGAACAAGCTGTAAAAAAAAAATTAATGTCACTTATTTTAACTAATGCACCTCCTGCAATAGCTCCTCATGGCGCTTTAAAAACTTTATTCGGCACTAACCCAATTTGTTTTGGAACACCTACTGGTTCTAAAATTCCTTTTATATTAGATACTTCAGTATCTATGATTAACAGAGGAAAAATAAGAGTCGCTGCAAGAAATAATAAGAAAATTCAAGATGGTGTTGCGTTAGATAAATTTGGTAAACCCACTAATGATGCTAAAAAAGCTTTGGAGGGTGTTCAATTACCAATTGCAGGTTTTAGAGGATCTGGTTTGGCTTGGATGGTCGACATACTTAGCGGTGTTTTTACAGGAGGAAATCATGCTGGTAAAGTAAAAGATCCATTTGATGATTTCACTGGACCTCAAAATGTTGGTCACTTATTTTTAATTATAAAACCTAATTTATTTGTAGGAAATAATTACTATAAAAGAATAAGAGAGAACATTAGAAGAATTAAAAAACTTCCAAAAATTAAAGGAGTAAAAAAAATTTTATACCCTGGTGAAGGTATGCATAACAGATATAAAAAGAATTTAAAAAAAGGTATTTTTATCCAAAAAAATATACTAGAAGAAATAAATAAATTAAATGCTATCAAATAAAGAAATAGTTTGTCCTAACAATTTACTTAAAGTTGCTAAAAAAAATAAAAATATTAAAGCTGCCATAGTTAATGCTGGAAAACCATTGCCTATGCATTCTGCAATGGAGGCTGTAAATGAAAATTTAATAACTCCAATATTTATTGGAGACAAGCATGAAATAGAAAAATGCGCTAATCAATTAAGTTGGGATATTTCTGAATATGAAATTATCCATGAAAGTAATGAAAACAATACAGCTCAAATATCAGCAAAGCTTGCTTCTGAAGATAAAATTAAAATTATAGTTAAAGGACACATACATACAGATATTTTAATGAAAGAAGTTTTAAAAAGAGAATATAATTTACTTGGAAAAAAAAGATTAAGTCATATTTGGCATATGACTATCGATAAAACAAGTTCTCCACTAATTATCACTGATGGAGCATTAAACGTGCTACCTAATATAAAAACTAAAATGCATATACTAAAAAATGTTGTTAATTTTGCAAATAGAATTGGAATTAATAAACCTAAAGTTTCTATTCTATCAGCAACTGAAGAAGTTTTGGATAGCATGCCAAGTTCTATGGATGCTAGAGAAATCTCAAAGCTTGCAAAAGAAGAAAATATAAATGCTGACGTTTTTGGTCCGCTTGCTTTTGATAACAGCATTTCAAAAAAATCTGCCGCAATTAAAGGTATTAAAAATACAGTAGCGGGTGAAGCTGATATATTATTAGTACCAAGTGTTGAAACAGGAAATGCTCTTGTAAAAATGATGATTTATTTTATGGGTGCTTGCGCAGCTGGAGTAGTTATAGGTGGAAAAGTTCCAGTTGTTATAACAAGTAGGTCTGATGAAGCACAAGCAAGATTAGCATCTATTGCTGCAGCTGTAGTTGCTTTAGATTAAAAAAAATTTTATTTTTATATTTTAAAGCCCAAAGCAAGATGATTAGAAGGAAAAACTAGATTTTCTTTAAAAGAGTTTTTCCAATTGTGTGGTATTGGATAATTTCATTTTCATAGTTCGAAATATTTGCTTTTTTTATATTAAATTTTTTTATTTTTTACTATATAAAGTTTTCTTGGAAATTTTCCCTCCTCAAATTTTTCAATATCTAAAACTTTAAAACCTTGAGATAATTGATTTATTTTATCTTTTGAAAAAAAATGTACTATAAAACCATCATTTTCATAAAGATCTTCTCCAATATGAATTCCATTTTTATAATCCCCATCATGAGTATTTCTAACAGTATAAATATTAATGCCACCCGGTTTTAATATTCTGCATATTTCGTTATTTAAATTTTCAATATCTGAATTTGACAAAGCCATGCAATAAAGCATGTGAGAAAAACATCCATCTACTGAATTATTTTCGAATGGTAATTTTTTTCTAATATCAAAGGTTTTCGCATCAATAAAGTTAGTAAGATTAAACTTTTTTGATTTTTTTTTAATACTTTCAATTGAGGCTTTGCTATAATCTAAAGCTTTAATATTAATATTATTTTTTGCAAAATATAGTGTATCTCTTCCAAGTCCAGCTCCTAGCTCTATAATATTTTTTATATTTTTTTCTTGAAATAACTTTAGCGCTTTAACAGCTGCTATACTTTGATCAAGACCGAACATCTCAGGCTTATTTAGAAAACTTGCTTCCCAATGCTGAGATTGTTGGTCTAATTTTTTTCTATCCAAATTTATTTATTTGGGTCAGGAACTTTACGTAAGTAGGGTTTAACCGTTTCCCATCCATCAGGATATATTTTTTTTGCTTCATCATTTGTTACTTTAGGAACAATAATTACATCTTCGCCAGGTTGCCAATTTGCTGGAGTTGCAATTTTATGTTTTGCAGTTCTTTGCATTGAATCAATTGTTCTTAATATCTCATCAAAATTACGTCCTGTAGTCATGGGGTAAGTTAAAAACAAACCAATTCTTTTGTCGGGTCTAACAACATAAACTGTTCTCACTGTCTCATTGTCTACTGCAGTACGCCCCATTGATGTAGTTCCAACATCGCCTTCAAGCATATTGTAAAGTTTAGCAACAGCTAAGTCTTCGTCAGCTACTATTGGATAATTTGGCTTTAATCCACATACATCTTTAATATCATCTAACCATTTAACATGATCAGATACTGGATCCACACTTAAACCCATAACTTTAACATTTCTTTTGTCAAACTCAGGTTTCATTTTAGCAAGAGCACCTAGCTCAGTAGTACAAACTGGTGTAAAATCTTTTGGGTGTGAAAATAATATACCCCAACTATCTCCTAACCATTCATGAAAAGATAATTTCCCTTCAGAAGTTTCAGCTGTGAAATCTGGAGCCATGCTATTTATTTTTAATGTCATTTATTAATCTCCTTTTGTTATTTAGAATAATTATAAGTTATTGATTTTGTTTTTCAATGACTTTTCGAGTTTATTACTCAACTTATAAGACATATATAAAATATTTTAATAAACTGATACTAATAAGTAATAAAAATTTATGTCTAAACATTCAAATATATTAATAATTGGCGGTGGTTGCGCGGGCATATCAATTGCATCTAGGCTTAATAGTCTAAAACCTGATTTAACTATATCTATAATAGAACCTTCAGATAAATCACTATACCAAGCTGCGTGGACTTTAGTAGGGGCTGGAGCTTATGAAAAAGATAAAACAATAAAACCAATGTCTGACGTAATGCCGAGTTATGTTAATTGGATTAAGGATCACGCAGAAAGCTTTTTGCCAGAATCTAATTCTGTTAAAACTTCTAATGGAAATTATAGCTATGACTACCTTGTGGTATGCCCTGGTCTTAAAATTAATTATGATGGAATATCAGGTTTAAAAAGCTCTTTAGGGAAAAATAATGTTTGTACAAATTATAGTGCGGACATGGCAGTTTACACATGGGAATGTTTAAAAAGTTTAAACAAAGGAACTTTATTATTTACAGAACCACCTATGCCAATAAAATGTGCTGGTGCTCCGCAAAAAATAGCTTACTTAGCTGCAGACTATTTAAAACAAAAAGGTTATCTTAATGAAAGTAACTTGGAATTTTTATGTGCTAAACCAGTTATATTTGGTGTACCACATTTTCAAGGACCTTTGAATGAAATCTGTGACTCATATGGAATAAAAAGAAGCTTTCAACATAATTTAATATCTATTAATGGAGAAGCAAAAGAAGCTGTTTTCAAACAATCTGATAAAGATGGTAATTCAAAAGAAGTAACAAAAAAATTTGATTTCATACATGTTACTCCACCTCAAACTGCTCCAGATTTTATTAAAAATAGTCCTTTGGCAGATGCTGGTGGCTGGGTAGACGTTGATCATAAAGGTGGAACATTAAAACATACAAAATATGAAAATATTTACAGTTTAGGGGATGTTATGAATGCACCAAATGCAAAAACGGGAGCAGCTGTAAGAAAACAAGCTCCAATTGTTGCTCATAACATATTAAAAGATATTAATAAATCATCTAATGAATATAGACTTTATGATGGCTATGGTGCATGCCCTCTTACTGTTGCATATGGCAAAGTAATGTTAGCTGAATTTTGTTATGGTGGAAAAGTTACCCCAAGTTTTCCTATGGACCCAACAAAACCAAGGTCAATATATTGGCAAATGAAATCTAAGCTTTTTCCATATCTTCAGTGGAATGTTATGTTTAAAGGAAAAGAGTGGAGCAGCCCAGCTCATAAAGCTATTGAAAAATAATTTCAATTTAATAAATTTCATATAAATATAATTATGATTTTTGAGCAACTGTTTGATACGAAATCTTCAACCTACACTTATATTGTCTCTAGTGGAAAAGGTAGAGAGGCCTTAATAATTGATCCTGTTATAGAGCACTCAGATAAATATATAAGAATTTTAGAAAATTTAGAGCTAAAACTTGTAAAAGTTATAGATACCCATATTCATGCTGATCATATCTCGGGAATAAATGAGCTTAGCAAAAGAACAAAGTGTACAAAAATTATGGGAGAAAAATCTAGCTCAGAGGTTTTAGATATACACGTAAAAGACAATGAAAAAATTAAAATTGAAGATATCGAACTAACGTCAATATATACTCCTGGACATACTAATTGTTCGTATAGTTTTTTATTGAAAGATAGAGTTTTTACCGGCGATACATTATTGATAAATGGAACTGGTAGAACTGATTTTCAAAGTGGAAGTCCTTATGATGCATACGACTCTTTATTTAATAAATTATTAAAATTACCAGAAAATACTATAGTTTATCCAGCTCATGATTATAATGGGAAGAAATTTTCTACTATTGGGATTGAAAAAAATAATAATCCAAGGTTACAAGTTAACTCTCCTGATCAGTATGCTGAAATAATGAACAATCTTAATTTGGCAAACCCAAAAATGATGGATATAGCTATACCAGCAAATATTAAGGGTGCTACTCTTGATTAATTATTATTTAAGGTAATTTTAAGCATTGAAATTTAGTTTTTAGCACTTATACTTAAACTATGGCTTGTAATAACCTACGATGTAACTGTACAAATTGTACAAATGATAATTGTAAGTGTGATAATAAAAAAGTTTGCAAATGTAAACCTGAAGAGCCCACTTGTTGCTGTAAAAAAAAATAATTTTTATTTAAATTAAATTGCAAAAATAAATTATGAATGAATTTTTGTTATCTATAATGAGTAGAGATCCTGCTGCAAAATCAAAATTAAGTATAATTTTGACATATCCAGGTGTTAAGGCGATTTTTTTTCACCGAATAGCAAACTTTTTTTCAATTGCAAAATTCTATTTAATAGCAAGAATAATTTCTCAATTATCAAGATTTTTAACTGGAATAGAAATTCATCCCTCTGCAAAAATTGGTAAAAATTTATTCATAGATCATGGAATGGGAGTTGTTATTGGAGAAACTTCTGAAATTGGTGACAATGTAACCATTTATCATATGGTAACATTAGGTGGTATTTCTCCAAGCATAAATTCTGACAAACAAAGATCAATCAAAAGACATCCAACTTTAATGGACAATGTTGTGGTGGGTTCGGGGGCACAAATATTAGGTCCTGTGATTGTAGGAAATTTTGCAAGAATTGGTGCAAATGCAGTTGTAACTAAAAATGTTCCTGAAAATGCAGTAATGGTTGGTATACCAGCAAAAAATGTGAGTACAAATGTTATTGATAATAAATTTAAACCTTATGGAATTTCTCCAGGTGGGGATACAAAATTGGATATATGAAAAATTTTCAAGATAATTTTGTTCAAGGCATTGGTAATACTCCACTAATAAAATTAAAAACTGCATCGGAATTAACTAAATGCAATATTTATGGGAAAGCAGAATTTTTAAATCCTGGTGGATCTGTAAAAGATAGGGCTGCTTTAGCTTTAATTAGAGATGCAGAAAAAAAAAAAACTAATCTCAGCAGGAGGAATAATTGTTGAGGGAACAGCTGGAAATACAGGGATTGGTCTTTGTCTAATAGGTAATTCTTTAGGTTACAAAACAATTATTGTAATGAATGAAAACCAAACCCAAGAAAAAAAAGATTTGTTAATAAATATAGGTGCTGATTTAAGATTAGTCCCTGCAAAACCCTACTCTGATAAAGATAATTTTGTAAAAGTTGCTTGTCGTCTTGCAAAAGAATTAAGTCCAAATAATAACAATGGAGTTGTTTGGGCTAATCAATTTGATAATACAGCAAATTCACAGGGACATTATGATTCAACAGGTCCAGAAATATGGGAACAAACTGAAGGTAGAATTGATGGTTTTGTATGTTCTTCGGGTACTGGAGGGACAATAGCGGGAATAAGTAATGCATTAAAAGAAAATAACAAAAATGTAAAAATATTTCTTGCGGACCCAAAAGGATCAGCTTTGTACAATTATATTACTAATGGAGAATTAAAAAGTGAAGGTGGATCAATTACAGAAGGAATTGGATCAAGTAGAATAACTAAAAATTTTGCAGAGGCAAAAATTGATGGGGCCTATTCTATTGATGATAAAGAAATTCTACCTATTATATTTGATTTAATTCAAAACGAAGGCCTAAGTTTAGGAACAAGTTGTGGAGTTAATATTGCTGGAGCAATAAGATTAGCAAAAGAAATGGGTCCAGGAAAAACGATTGTTACTATTCTTTGTGATAAATCTGATAAATACAATAGTAAGTTGTTTAACAAATCATTCTTACAAGAAAAAGGCTTGCCATATCCAAACTGGCTCTAGTAAACTTAATTCTTACATAAAATATTTAAATAATAAATATATAATTGAGGTTTGTTATGTCTGAATTAATTGCATTTATTGGTATTGGAAATATGGGTAATCCCATGGTTGAAAATTTAATAAAAGCTGGAAAAAAAGTTCGAGTTTTTGACGTCTCCAAAAAAATGATTGAAAAAGCTAAAGAAAAAAAATTTGAAGTCGCAAACAGTATTGATGATCTTTTAAAAGATCCAGTTGAAGTTGTATTTACTATGTTGCCAGCTGGTAAGCATTCAAAAGAAGTTTATTTAGGAAAAGATGGAATAATAAATAAAGTATCTAAAGATTGTCTTTTAATTGATTGCTCAACAATCGATATTAAGACTTCAATTGAAATTGGTACAAAAGCAAAAGAAAAAGGAATTAAAATG
>MDSV01225063.1_pt1 | contig 10854 bp, 12 predicted proteins | sample 810851 | NCBI WGS metagenome assembly MDSV01 (sample SAMN05326640, study PRJNA326480) | marine metagenome | isolation source: seawater | place: Atlantic Ocean: North East | collected 2012 | reverse complement strand
GAGGCTATAACACGTCGCCAGAGACCTGATCTTTGGAAAAAATATTTAGAGAAAAAAAATGAAAAATATTGAAGACATAAACAAAGCAGCAATTAAAAAAATAGCTGCGAACAAAAAAATTACAGACTTTTCTCCTGGGGATACAATAAAAGTTGGTGTCAAAATTGTAGAAGGTAAAAGGGAGAGGATCCAATATTTTGAAGGAGTTTGTATTGCAAAAAAAAATAGAGATATCAATTCCTCTTTTACCGTAAGAAAAATTTCTTTTGGTGAAGGAGTTGAGAGAACATTCGCTCTTTATAGTCCTAATGTAGATTCAATTAAAGTTATTAGATCAGGAAAAGTAAGAAGAGCTAAACTTTATTATTTAAGAGACAGAAAAGGAAAGTCCGCAAGAATTGCTGAAAAAATTAAAAAGAAAATTGGTGTTGATGTTTCAGTAAAACCTGAGGAGCCAAAAGTGAAACCAATTGATCCTGCTAAACAAGAGATGAAAGTAGAAGAATTAAAAAAAGAAGCTCCAAAAGTCGAAGCCAAAGCTGAAAAGCCAATTAGCGAAAAAAAATAAAATAAATGTCGAAAACTCTCTACGATAAGATATGGGAAAACCATCTTGTTCACGAACAAAGCGACGGCACATCATTAATTTATGTTGATAGACATTTAGTTCATGAAGTTACTAGTCCACAAGCTTTTGAAGGACTTAGATTACAGAATAGAAAAGTCAGAAGACCAGAATTAACACTTGCAGTTCCTGATCATAATGTACCTACAACTGATAGATCTAAGGGTATTAACGATGAAGACTCTAGAATTCAAGTTGAAACATTGAGAAAAAATTGTAAGGACTTTGGAGTAGAACTTTTTGATGTCAATGATAAACGTCAAGGAATAGTTCATATCATAGGACCTGAACAAGGCTTCACACAGCCAGGAACAGTAATTGTTTGTGGTGATAGCCATACCGCAACTCATGGAGCATTTGGGGCATTGGCATTTGGTATAGGTACATCTGAGGTTGAACATGTTCTTGCTACACAAACTTTAATGCAAAAAAAATCAAAAAATTTAAGAATAAATGTTAACGGCAATTTACACAAAGGAGTTACTGCTAAAGACGTAATTTTAAAAATTATAGGCACAATAGGAACTGCTGGCGGTACTGGATATGTAGTTGAATTTGCTGGCGATGTAATCAAAAATTTAAGTATGGAAGAGAGAATGACTGTTTGCAATATGACTATAGAGGCAGGAGCAAGAGCAGGCTTAATTGCGCCAGATGAAAAAACATTCAATTATTTAAAAGGTAAAACGATGTCACCAAGAGGTGATAATTGGACTAAAGCAGTAGAATTTTGGAAGACTTTATATTCTGACAAAGACTGTAAATTCGATAAAGAGATAAATATTGATGGAAAAAATATTGAACCATTAGTTACTTGGGGAACATCTCCTCAAGATGTATCACCAGTGACTGGCGTTGTTCCAGACCCAGAAAATGAGAAAAATGAAGATAGAAAAATGGCCATGAAAAGATCTCTAGATTACATGGGTCTAAAAGCTAACACAAAAATTTCAGAGATTAAAATTGATAAAATTTTTATTGGGAGCTGTACTAACGGAAGAATTGAAGATTTAAGACTAGCTGCTGATCTTTTAAAAGGTAAAAAAATTGCCCAAAATGTAAGTGCTATGGTCGTGCCTGGATCTGGGTTAGTAAAAGAGCAAGCAGAAAAAGAGGGTATTGATAAAATTTTCAAAGACGCAGGTTTTGAATGGAGAGAACCAGGTTGCTCAATGTGTCTAGGCATGAACCCTGATCAATTAAAACCAAAGGAAAGATGTGCATCGACATCAAATAGAAATTTTGAGGGCAGACAAGGTCGTGGAGGGAGAACACATTTAGTCAGCCCGGGCATGGCTATAGCAGCCGCAATTAAAGGTCATTTAACAGATGTAAGAGAAATTTAAAATGGAAAAATTTAAAAATTTAAAATCAATACCATCTTATTTATCGTTACAAAATATCGATACAGATATGATAATTCCAAAACAGTTTTTAAAAACCATTAAAAGAACAGGTTTAGGGAAAAGTTTGTTTTACGAAATGCGTTTCGATGAAAATGGAAAAAAAAACAGTGATTTTATTCTTAACAAAGAACCATTTAACAAATCAAAAATCCTTATAGCAGGAAAAAATTTTGGATGCGGCTCATCCAGGGAACATGCTCCATGGGCTCTTTCTGATTTTGGTATAAAATGTGTGATAAGCGCTAGCTTTGCAGATATTTTTTATAACAACTGTTTTAAAAATGGAATACTTCCAATCAAGATCGATGATAAAATTGTTTTTGAGCTAGCAGATTATTCAAAAAGAAAAGAAGAAATAGAAATTATTTTAGATAAACAAGAAATAAAATATGGAAATAAATTTGCAAAGTTTGATCTTGATCCTTTCAAAAAGAAATGTTTGATGGAGGGACTGGACGATATAGCCCTCTCAATGGAAAAAATTTCTAAAATAAATGATTTTGAAAAAAAATTACAAACTACAAAACCTTGGGTTCTAAATAATGACTAGTAAAACTAGGAAAATTTTACTTTTGCCAGGTGACGGTATAGGTCCAGAAGTTATTGCAGAGGCAAGAAAAGTACTTGAATGGATGAATAAAACAAAATCTTTAGATTTCGTTTTAAGCCAAGAATTAATAGGTGGTGCATCTATTGACACTAATAAAGTTCCAATAACTGATGAAGTTTTTTATAAATCTCTGGAGTCTGATGCGGTAATATTAGGTGCTTGTGGCGGACCTAAATGGGACAATTTAGAATTTTCAAAAAAACCTGAGAGAGCTCTTTTAAAACTAAGAAAAGAATTAAAATTGTTTGCTAACTTAAGACCAGCCATTTGTTTTAAACAATTAGTTGACTCCTCAACACTCAAACCAGAAATTGTATCTGGTTTAGATATTATGATTGTAAGAGAATTAACTGGTGGTATTTATTTTGGTGAACCTCGAGGGATAGAACCAATGGAAAATAATCAAAGAAAAGGTATCAATACTCATACATACACGACATCAGAAATTCACAGAATAGCACGTGTGGCTTTTGATTTAGCAAAAAAAAGAAAAAATAAAGTTACATCATGCGAAAAATCAAATGTTATGGAAGCAGGTATTTTATGGAGAGAGGAAGTACAAGCAATAAAAGATAAAGAATTTAAAAAGGTTGAACTAAATCATATGTTAGCCGACAACTGTGCAATGCAGCTTTTAAGATATCCTAAACAGTTTGATATTATTCTAGCTGACAACTTGTTTGGAGACATGTTGTCTGACGAGGCAGCGATGCTTACAGGTTCTCTAGGTCTTTTACCTTCCGCATCGTTAGGGTCAAAAGATAAAAATGGAAGAGTTAGATCATTATATGAACCGGTTCATGGTTCTGCTCCTGATATTGAGGGGAAAAACATTGCCAATCCGATAGCTACTATTTTAAGTTTATCAATGGCTTTGAGGTATTCTTTAGATCTTATAAAAGAGGCCGACCAGCTTGATAAAGCTGTTCAAAGCGTTTTAGACGATGGCTTAAGAACAAAAGATATAATGTCTAAAAACATGAAAGAGGTTTCCACTTCAGATATGGGTGATGCAATTATCGCAAAATTGAAATAAACTAATTAATTATGAATTTTGCAATTATTGGTGCCTCAGGAAATGTCGGTAGAAAAACAATTGAAATCTTAGAAAAATCTAAGCTTTTGATTGAAAATCTTTTTTTAGTTGCATCTTCGAAAAGTGCAGGAAAAAAAATTAAATTTAAGAACAAAGAAATTACAATTGAAAATTTAGAAAATTACGATTTTTCAAAAGCTCAAATTACTTTTTTTGCAGCCGGAAGTCAGATTGCAAAGGAATGGGTTCCTAAAGCAGCAAAAAAAACTATTGTTATAGATAATTCTAGTTATTTTAGAATGCAAAAGGATGTTCCGCTTGTTGTACCAGAAGTAAATTCAGAAGCACTTAATGAACACAAAAATATAATTGCAAACCCCAACTGTTCAACAATGCAGATGGTTCTTCCTTTAAAGCCATTGCACGATGAGTATAAAATTAAAAGAGTTATAGTATCAACTTACCAAGCAGTTTCAGGTGCTGGAAAAGAGCCTATGGATGAACTTTTTGATCAATCAAGAGATTATCTTGAGGGAAAAAAAATTAATCCAATAAACTTTACTAAACAGATAGCTTTTAATTTAATTCCCCATATCGATACTTTCGATAAAGACGGATATACAAAAGAAGAGTTAAAAATGACAAATGAAACAAAAAAAATCTTAGATAATGAAATTGATGTTTCTGCTACATGCGTTAGAGTTCCTATTAGAACAGGTCATTCAGAGTCTATCAATATTGAATTTGATAATCTTTATGACTTTGAGAATATTATTAATATATTAAACAATGCACCAGGTTGTAAAGTTATTGATGAGCGTGTTGACGGAGGATATATGACCCCTCTAGAGGCCGAAGGAAGTTATACAACCTATATATCTAGAGTCAGAAAAGATATTTCTAACATTAAAGCGATTAATTTATGGGTAGTGTCAGATAATTTATTAAAAGGAGCGGCGTTAAATACTGTGCAAATTGCTGAGTGTTTAATGAAAAAATTATAACTTTAGTTTATAAGTTTATTATGCAAAACAATAATCCATTAAGTCCACATCTTCAAATTTATAAATGGCATATTTCATCTTTATTATCGATAACACACAGAGTAGTGGGTGTAATCAATTTTTTTGCCTTCATATTAATTTGTTTCTGGGCTGTTTCATTGTTATTTGGTGAAATCCTTTATCAAAATATTGAAATAATTTTAAATACTTTTTTTGGAAAATTTTTGATCACTTCATTATGTTGGACTTTTAGTTTCCAAATTCTAAATGAAATAAGGCATTTGGCATGGGACGTCGGTTTAGGTTTTGATTTGAAAACTGCTAAGGTAACTGGCATTATTACTTTGATTGGATCTTTAATTTTGACAGTTTTATTTTATTCGATTGGGAGAAATTTATTTTAAAATGCATACTTCTACAAAAAAATGGCTTTTAACTAAAATAAGTTCCTTAATTTTAATTCCTTTTATGGTTTGGTTTTTAATAAGCTTTGTTTCTATTTATGATAAAGACTATCTTAAAATAATTGAGTTTTTTTCAAGCAGTTTGTCAAAAGTATTATTTTCAGTTTTGATAGTTTTAGCCTTCTTATTTTATGCATTGACTATTAGTGAGATTTTTGAGGATTATTTGCATGATGATAAAATCAAAAATGTCGCAAATAAAGCTTTAAATTTTTTTGCTATAGTGGTTCCAATATTAACTATAATAACTATATATAATTTTAATTAATGAAAGCTTATAAAATAATTGATCATGAATACGACGTTGTAGTCCTTGGAGCAGGAGGCTCTGGTTTAAGAGCAGCAGTTGGGTTGTCAGAGTCAGGTTTAAAAACTGCATGTATATCTAAAGTCTTTCCCACAAGAAGCCATACTTCGGCAGCACAAGGAGGTATTTCTGCAGCATTAGGAAATATGGGTGAGGATGATTGGCGATGGCACATGTATGATACCGTGAAAGGATCAGATTGGCTTGGTGACCAAGACGCTATAGAATATCTTTGTAAAGAGGCACCTAGAGCAGTTGTTGAACTTGAAAGGTACGGAGTCCCTTTCAGTAGAACTGATGACGGAAAAATTTATCAAAGACCTTTCGGAGGTATGACAAAGAATTATGGAAATGGAACTGCACAACGAACTTGTGCAGCTGCAGATAGGACCGGTCATGCTATTTTGCATACTCTTTACGGCCAAGCGCTGAAGCAAAAAACAGAATTTTTTGTTGAATATTTTGCATTAGACTTAATTATGAAGAATGGCGAATGTAAAGGAGTAATAGCTTGGAATCTTACAGACGGGACAATACATAGATTTAGGTCACACATCACTATTATTGCAACAGGTGGATATGGTAAAGTTTATTATTCCGCAACATCTGCTCATACCTGCACTGGAGACGGAAATGCAATGGTGCTTAGAGCAGGCTTGCCTTTGCAGGATATGGAATTTGTTCAATTTCACCCCACAGGTATTTATGGAGTTGGTTGTTTAATAACCGAGGGTGTAAGAGGAGAAGGTGGATTTTTAGTTAATGGCAAAGGTGAAAGATTTATGGAAAGATATGCGCCTAACGCAAAAGACTTAGCATCCAGAGATGTCGTAAGCAGGTCAATGGAAATGGAAATAAATGAGGGAAGAGGGGCAGGAAAAAATAAAGATCACATAAATCTTCATTTAGATCATATAGATAAAAAAGTTATAGACGAAAGACTTCCAGGTATATCTGAGGCAGCAAAAACTTTTGCAAACGTGGATGTAAGTAAAGAGCCTATACCAGTTGTCCCAACAGTTCATTATAATATGGGTGGAATTCCAACAAACTACAAAGCTGAAGTGCTTACATTAAATGGTGCAGAAAAAACTGTGCCAGGATTAATGGCCATAGGAGAAGCTGCATGCGTATCCGTTCACGGGGCTAACAGATTAGGGTCTAATTCTTTAATTGATCTTGTAGTTTTCGGGAGAGCCGCAGCCAAAAGAGCCACTGAACTTGTGAAACCAGATAGCGCTCACGAAGAAGTTTCAAACTCGGAAACAGACAAATGTTTGGAAAGATTTGATAAAATAAGAAACTCGAGTGGTTCCACAAAAACTTCCGAGTTAAGATTAAATATGCAAAAAACTATGCAATCAAAATGTGCAGTTTTTAGAACTGAAAGGACCTTAAAAGAGGGTGTGGAACAAATTCGAAAACCTTACGAGGGAATGAGCGATATTTCTGTAAAAGACAAGTCTTTATTGTTTAATACTGACTTAGTTGAGACACTAGAATTTGATAATTTAATTAGCCAAGCACTTACGACTATGGACTCTGCTTACAATAGAAAAGAAAGTAGAGGAGCTCACGCGAGAGAAGATTTTACAAAAAGAGATGACAAGAATTTCATGAAACATACTTTGGCATGGCAAAAAGGCAAAAAAGTGGAAATAAAATATAGAGATGTTCACTCCAGAACTTTAACTAATGATGTACAATATTTTCCTCCAAAGGAGAGAGTTTATTAGTAATGGCACAATTTAGCCTACCAGCAAATTCTAAAATAGAGGTAGGAAAGTATTATAAAGATAAAACAAACTCTAAAAATCTAAAAAAAGTAAATATTTATAGATGGGACCCATCAACAGGAAAAAATCCTTCAATAGATACTTTTGAAGTTGATATGGATAATTGTGGACCAAAAGTTTTAGACATATTATTCAAGATAAAAAACGAATTAGACCCTTCTCTTACTTTTAGAAGATCGTGTGCTCATGGTGTATGTGGATCATGTGCAATGAACATCGATGGCGTAAATGGTTTAGCTTGTATTAAATCTCACACAGATATTAAAGGTGATTTAAATATTTATCCTCTTCCTCATCTTAAAGTGGTCAAAGACCTAATCGGTGACTTAACTAATTTATACAAACAATATGAGTCTATTCAACCTTGGCTTAAAGTAGATCAGACTGGAGAAGAGATGAAAGAATTAAAACAAACTCAAAAAGACAGAGAAAAATTAGATGGATATTATGAATGTATTCTCTGCGCATGTTGCTCAACATCTTGCCCGAGCTATTGGTGGAATGGAGATAAATATTTAGGCCCAGCAGTATTGTTACAGGCTTACCGATGGATAAATGATAGTAGAGATGGAGATAAAAAAGAGAGATTAAAGAAAGTTGCAGACGAATTAAAATTATATAGATGTCATACTATAATGAACTGTACAAATTCTTGTCCTAAAGGCCTTAATCCAGCAAAAGCTATAGGTTCCATCAAAAAAATGCTTGCATCAAGCTAAATCCTTATTTATTCAAGTACATCATGAAAACAATTCAACATTTTGTTGGAGGAAAAGTTTTTTCCGGAAACTCTAAAAGGACAGGCAAGGTGTTCAACCCTGCCACAGGTGAGCAGAGTGCAGAAGTTAAGCTAGCATCTACTAAAGATGTAAACGATGCAGTTTCTAGTGCAAAAAAGGCGTTTGAGTCCTGGTCCAATAAGCCACCACTTCAAAGAGCAAGAATAATGTTTAAATTTAAAGAATTAATAGAAAAAAATTCTGATGAATTGACTAAAATAATAGTTTCAGAACACGGAAAAGTTTATGAAGATGCCAAAGGTTCACTCACTAGAGGTTTAGAAGTGGTTGAGTATGCTTGCGGTATACCTCAAATGCTTAAAGGGGAATTCACTGAAAATGTTGGATCTAATGTTGATAGTTGGTCTATTAGACAACCCCTGGGAGTTTGTGCCGGAATAACCCCTTTCAATTTTCCCGCAATGGTACCAATGTGGATGTTTCCTATGGCAATAGCTTGTGGAAATACGTTTGTTTTAAAACCTTCAGAAAAAGACCCATCATGTTCAATAAGATTAGCAGAACTGTTACAAGATGCTGGATTACCAAATGGAGTTTTAAACGTGGTAAATGGAGATAAAGAAGCTGTTGATGCATTATTAAAAAATAAAGATGTTGTTGCAATGAGTTTTGTTGGATCTACTCCAATAGCAAAATATATTTATGAGGAATGTGCTAAAAATGAAAAAAGAGTACAGGCTTTAGGAGGAGCTAAAAATCATTGTGTTGTAATGCCAGACTGTGATCTCGAACAAGCTGTTAATGGTCTAATGGGAGCCGCTTATGGGTCGGCTGGAGAAAGGTGTATGGCTCAATCTGTAGCTGTCGCTGTCGGAGGAATAGGAGATAAACTAGTAAAATCTTTAGCAAAAAAAGTTGAGGCACTTAAAGTAGGACCAGGTATGGATAAACAATCTGAAATGGGACCACTTGTTACAAAAGAACATTTAGAAAAAGTAAAAGGATATGTAGACATTGGAGTTAAAGAAGGTGCAAAATTGATAGTGGATGGAAGAAATTATAAAATACAAGGCTATGAGAATGGATATTTTATTGGTGGAAGTCTATTCGATCAAGTTAATAAAGATATGAGGATATATAAAGAGGAAATTTTTGGCCCAGTGTTATCAGTAGTAAGAGCAAAAGATTTTGATGAAGCACTAAAACTTGTAAATGATCATGAATTTGGAAATGGTGTAAGTATTTTTACAAGAGATGGCGACTCTGGACGTACTTTTTCGTCTAAAGCAAAAATAGGCATGGTTGGTATTAATATACCAATACCGGTCCCAATGGCTTTTCATAGTTTTGGTGGTTGGAAAAGATCCTTATTTGGAGATCAACACATGCATGGTCCAGAGGGAGTAAGATTTTACACTAAATTAAAAACAATTACATCTAGATGGCCCTCTGGGTCTAGATCTGATCCTGAGTTTGTGATGCCAATAATGAAATAAAAAGGAATAAAATTGAAAAAAAAGATAACTTTAATAGGAGCAGGGCAAATCGGTGGAACTCTTGCACATCTAATAGCTTTAAAAGAATTGGGTGATGTAGTTCTATTTGATGTTGCTGCTGGGTTAGCAAAAGGAAAAGCTTTAGATATTGCTCAATCGTCACCCGTTAACACGTTTAATATTAAATTATCAGGTACAGATGATTATGGAGATACAAAAAATTCAGATGTAATTATCATAACAGCAGGTGTTCCTAGAAAACCAGGAATGACTAGAGATGATTTACTTGGTATTAATCTAAAAATTATTAAGCAAGTTGCAGAAGGAATTAAAAAAAATTCTCCAAATGCTTTTGTTATATGTATTACTAACCCACTAGATGTGATTGTAATGGCTTTTCAAAAATATTCTGGCCTTCCAAAAAATAAAGTTGTTGGGATGGCTGGAATTCTCGACTCTTCAAGATTTATATATTTTTTATCACAAGAGTTGAAAGTTCCTGTGCAAAAGATTAAATCTTTAGTCTTAGGTGGCCATGGAGATAGTATGGTAGCAATGCTTAATCATACTTTTATTGATGGAAAAAAAATCAATGAATGTGTAGAGGAAGGTTTGATTACAAAAGGTAGATTGGAAGAAATAGTATTAAGAACAAAAAAAGGAGGTGCAGAAATAGTTAAATATTTAGAAAAAGGATCCGCATTTTATGCTCCAGCTGCATCTGGAGTAGAAATGGCCGAAAGCTTTTTAAAAGATCTAAAAAAACAATTACCTTGCGCAGCGTATATCAATGGCGAATATGGCGTAAACGAAATTTATGCTGGTGTCCCTGTGATTATAGGAAAAAACGGAGTTGAAAAAATTATAGAATTGGCACTGAGTAAAGAAGAAGAGGGTAATTTTAAAAAATCAATCAAAGCAGTACAAGAACTTTTTGATGCTGCAAAAAAAATTGACCCGAGCTTGTGAAAAATAAAATATATGACGTTTTGGTAGCAGGGACAGGTTTATCAAGTCTTTCTTTTATAGACTCATATTTAGAAAAAAATAGTAATATAGATGTTATTTCTTTTAAAAAAAAAAAAATATTAAGTCAATAAATAATAATAATCATATCTTTAAATTTTTACCACCTCAAATGTTGGGGGAAGAAAAACAAGTATTGGATTATTTTTACTTTAATAAAATAAAAGTAAATAAAAAAAATAATTTTTTTGGAGCCTTAGAATTTGGAGGACTTTCAAATTACTGGGGTTTACAAATAGATAAAAATATTTCTGGTGATATTGTACATTTAAAAAAAAAAACACAATTAGATATTAAAAAATCTTTTTTTGAGCTTTTTAAAAAATTAAACTTGATTGGAATAG
>MDSV01115305.1_pt1 | contig 10854 bp, 6 predicted proteins | sample 810851 | NCBI WGS metagenome assembly MDSV01 (sample SAMN05326640, study PRJNA326480) | marine metagenome | isolation source: seawater | place: Atlantic Ocean: North East | collected 2012 | reverse complement strand
TACTGAAAACTTAAAAAGGGGAGTTTATTTTTTAATTATAAAAGAAAAAAATATTTCGTTCAAATTAGTTAAATCTTAGGCTTTAAAGGATATTATTTTAAATAATTTTTTGAATATCCTTCTTAAAATAGTAAAAAAGAAATTGAACAAGTAAAAGTATAATGAATAAATATCTGCTATTATTAAGTCTTGTTTTAATGTTTTATTCGTGTAAAAATTCAAAACATAATAAACACATTTCAAAGGTAATTGAGACAAAAATTCAAACTAAGCCAAATATAATTGTTATTGTTACTGATGATGCAGGATATGTAGATTTTGGTTTTATGGGTTCTGTAGATTTACAAACTCCTGAAATTGACAAATTGGCTGAAAGTGGCGTGATATTTACTGATGCTCATGTAAGTGCTACTGTATGTGCTCCATCTAGAGCTGGACTTTTGACTGGACAATATCAACAGCGATTTGGATTTGAAGCTAATGGGACTGGTTTTGGGAATTCTGGAGATTTAGGATTAGATGATAATATTGAAACATTAGCAGAAGTTTTGAAAAAGAACAATTACAAAACTATTGCAATAGGAAAATGGCATTTAGGAGGCTCTGTAAGTGACCATCCAAATAACAGAGGTTTTGATGAGTTTTATGGATTTATAGGTGGAGGGCGTTCGTATTTTCCAATAAAAAATCCTTCTAAGAAATTAATGTTACAAAAAAATGGTTCAAAAGTTAATTTTGAAGGCTATCTAACAGATGCTTTGGGTAATTTTTCTGTAAATTCTGTAGAGCAAAATAAGGACAATCCATTTTTCATGTATTTGGCCTATAACGCCGTGCATACTCCAATGGAAGCAAAAGAAGTGCATTTAGAAAAATTTAAAGACCATCCTAGACAAACATTGGCGGCGATGACCTGGTCCTTAGATGAGAATATTGGTAAACTTCGCCATAAACTAGATGAGTTAAATATCCTTGACAATACTTTAATTTATTTCATAAGTGATAATGGTGGAGCTCATAACAACAGCTCTAATATGGGGCCATTAAAAGGATGGAAAGGAAATAAATTTGAAGGTGGTCATCGTGTTCCTTTTGTAATTAGCTGGACTGGGAAAATACCTAAAAACCAAAAATTTGATGGGTTGACATCTTCACTTGATATCTTTTCAACTTCTCTAGCTGCCGCTAAAATTGATAATACAACTAATATCTCATTAGATGGAGTAAGTCTATTACCTTATTTAATAAATAAAAAACAAGGTAATCCACACGACAAACTATTTTGGAGAAAGCTTGATGAAGCGGGAGTTAGAGTAGATAATCATAAGCTGATCAGATTAAAAGATTTTGGATACACTATGTATGATTTGGATCAGGATTTAGGGGAAACACAAAACCTCACAAAATCTAATACATTGAAATTAAATAAATTGATTGAAGAATTAGAGCAATGGGAAACTGAAATATCGGAACCTTTATGGTTTGAAGAAAAAGGATGGATGGATGTAACCTATAATATTCATAAACAACTGATGCAAAATAAAAAAGTAACTCAAAAAGAACCAAAAGGTAAGTTGTATTCTAATGCTGATTAAATAATATTTGAAATGAACAAAACATTTTTATTAGTATTATTAGCTAATTCAGCATTAATTTTTAGTCAAAATTTAATTGTAAATGGAAACTTTGAAAGTACAGCTGTTGGACAAGTACATTTGCCATGGGATGGATATAATAATCAGATTCTTAAAGATGATATATTAAATACAAAAGCTGGTAATATAAATAATAATGCAGGTTCACTTTTTCAGGTTATTAATGTTACTTCTGGAACAATTTATCATTTGACCTTTGATTATAGGTGGGTTTCTGGAGCTACAAATTATAACATGGTAGTTAACGTAAAAGATGGTGCAACGGGTGGCTCGAATATTGGATCTGGTCTTGTACTGAACACTACACCAGATGTTTGGCATACTGGTGAATATTCCTTTACTGTACCTGCTGGTGTTTCACAAGTGAGGCCAATATTTTGGAAAGTAAATAGTAACAGACCATTAAGATTGGATAATGTTAGTATTTTAGAAGATGGTGTTTCTCAACCTTCACTAGTTGATCCTGAAACTCCAACCAATGCTCAACCTTTAGGAGTTTCTGGTGATTGGGCTTTAGATTTCAGTGATGAATTTAATGGTGAAGCAGGCGATCCTTTAAATCCTTTAAAGTGGATGAAAAGTGTAAGTACTTCTTCAAGAACCCCTAGACCTTTTCAGGAAATCGATGATTGGTGGTGGAGAGAAGATCATGTGAGTTTAAATGGAGTTGGACAATTAGAATTAAAGGCTTCAAAATTCGATAGTAATACTATGTATTGTGGCAGTGTAGAAACCAGAAACCTTTATGAGCCACAATATGGGTTTTTCGAAGCACGAATAGAAATTGCAAATACCCAAAAAGGAAATCATACAGCTTTTTGGTTACAGGGACATAACATGGGCAATGTTGATGGAACAGGAAATGATGGTGCAGAAATAGATATTTTTGAATCGGCTTGGGTAACTAATAAAACAAAGGCAGTTGTACATATAGATGGATATGGCAATAACCGTCAGGCAAACACAAAGCCATACAATACACCAAATCTTCATACAGGTTACCATATTTTTGGACTCTTATGGACTGAAACTTCCATGGAAATTTATTACGATGGCGAACTAAAAGTAAGTTTCAATAATATCTGGGTGCCACAAGTGCCTGAATGGTTATGGATTTCTGTTGGAGCAAGTTTTGGAGACGGAGAATTTCAACTTCAACCAGTTGGTTTTCTCTCAGAAGCAAAGGTAGATTGGATACGCGCCTATAAACCTCTTCGAGGTTTGTCCAACAATGAAATAACAAACAATGATGACTTTGTTTTATTCCCCAATCCAGTACAAAATTATCTGAATATTAGAAGTAATAAAAATAATTACGAAGTAGTTATTTATGATCAAAATGGGAGAATATTAATTGAATCTCGACATTCTAAAACAGCTACTATAAATGTAAGCCACTTTACTCAAGGGGCTTATTATGTTAAAGTTATTTATGATGACATGGTTAAAATTAAAAAGTTGTTAATTAATAAATAAATTTAAATCAAGTATTTTATAAAGTATACTTCTCGGGCTGTACAATAACAACATTACCCTTCCTTAGACCCCAATTGTAAAAATATACTTTGTATATAAGTACTATAATTATTAGTAAGATTATTAAGCTAATTCTATCAAATTAAAATATAAGTTAAAAAATAGATGTCTTAAATAAGCATTTTTCAAAAAATAATAAAACTGCAAAGAGAAATAATTACCAAATTTGATTATTCTCCCAGCCTAAACTAGCGTTTCAAATTGTAAATAAAATTACTTCCTATTAGTGCTATAATGCTGTCAATTTATTTTTATTGAATTGAAAATCGTCAAAAAAAAAACATCCTTTTGACAAGAATGTTTTTTATCCCAACTATGAATTTTATCTAATCCTTTATAAATCTATAAGATTGCTCCTTATCTTCAATAGTTGTTTTAATAATGTAAACTCCACTATTAAAACTTGGAATTTCAATTATATTACTGGGTTCGTTAATATTTAACATTTCTTGACCCAATGAGTTAAAAATAGCAATGTTTTGAATTTTCTTTGCTGACATTAGCTGAAGCTTTTCTTTTACTGGGTTGGGGTAAAAGATAAAGCCAAAATCCTCTGTGTTATTTACACCTAGGCCAGCATTATTAAACAAACTGACATTGTCAATTGCTCCTACGCCACTATTCCAATCACTAACTATACTAAATTCAGCTCCTGTAATGTCAGACGCTATATCAATAGTGGCATATTGTGTTGCCCAAACACCTGCCCCAGTGAAACCTTCAATAACATTATTGTCTGGCACTGAAGCGTCACTCGCATCTCCATAAGAATTGTATACTAATTTGACGATTTCATTTCCGCCTGATGCATCTTTTAATATTGCTCTGGCTCCAGCCCATGCCTCTTCGTGGACTTTAAAACTCCAACTTAATGTATAATTTCCTGCAACTAAGTTTAAAGGATCATGAGTTAAAGTCGTTACGTCCCTCTGTTTTTGAATAATTAGTGCACGAACAGATCCCTCAACAGACCCCGAAGCATAACCACATTGGGCTACTTTGCATCTAAATAGTTGAGTACCACCTGTTCTCGTATAACCAGCTGGAACAGAATATGAGGGTCCACTCTCAAAAGAAGGCTCAGTAAGTTGTTCCTGTCCGTAACTTAAAAAAGCTATTGTGATACTTAATAAATAAGGTAAAAATGTTTTCATATCATATATTTAATTGTTTATTATCATTTTAAAAGGCCATAACATATAAGCTTAGTTCTAGATTTGGTGTTTTTTTAAATTAATCTTTTGGCTTTAGAGAAATATCATCCAAATAAATAACGGGGCCACTGTTCCACAGAATCAGCCGTAATTCAGATGTTTTTGATGGTACTGCTACTTCAAAAACTGACTCTTCCCAATCATTAGTTTTTGGTAAATTGTCAGAAATAAAAAATCGTTTATTGTCAGCATTATCTTTAATTGCTATTTTCATATCAGCAGTGTTGTCTTGCCATTTTGAAAATAGTTTTAGAATATATGTTTCTCCTGGTTCTACATCAATAATTTGCGTAAAAGCTGAACTTCCTTTACGTAACTTTCCAGAATTAAAACCAGTAACCGGGTCAGTTTGATCAGTCCAAACTGCATCTCCATTATATCCTTGCCAACCATTAGGAAATGCAGGCCAAATTTTCCAGTCGGGTGTTTCATAGGATTGGTAAGTACCCCCTTCAAAATGTCCATTGAATACTAATTCATTGTCGTCAGGAGGCGGGATATATTCGGTGTCTGATCCTAAACCAATATTAGCATTTGGCTTGTGTTGTGCATAAAATTGTCCGAGAGGAGTAATATTTCCTTCCTCATCAAACAATCTTGAGCTTGCTAAGGGTGGTCTGCTGGAGTCACTGTCATCAAACCAACAATATCTATAAACCCAATCAATACCATCAAGCGCAGGTAAAATTTCTTTCATAAATTCAAGAACGACTTCTTGGGAGTGCCTATTGTCTTCGTCTTTTGCAGCGGACCAATCAGCTACAGCAAATTCCGTTATCCAAATAGGACGTTTATTAAACTGTTCGTAAGTAAGTCTTAATCGGTCCATGAACTTTGAAACATTTGGATTTGGATAATAATGAAACCCGATGTAATCTACTCTGTAATTTAAAGCATCTGCTCTTTCCATGAACTCTAATAGCCACTCATTATTGTAGCCTGGTCCGCCAACTGAAGGCGAAACAATTGGCAATCCTACTTGCTCAATTAAAGGCCAGGATTCAATAGCTTGATCAACAGACATAAATGCTTGATCATGATTATCGGGTTCATTAAAAGCAAGTATATAATGTAACTTCCCTTCGTTTTTTAACTGAATCATTTCTTGGACTTTTTCTTCAGTTACACTTGCGGGTCCCCAAAACATAGCAACATGTTCTGTTCCAGAAGGAATCTCTTCCCTCTCATCGGTCCCCCAATGATAAAACCAATGAGGAGCTATTTCGCTTGTTTTGTGAGACCATCGTGGTGCCCTATAGGAATATGCTACACCCTTTTTATTGACTGCAGTTTCATCTTGAATATTTAATTCCGGAGATTCAAAATCACCAATAACATTTTCCTCACAACTATAAAGTGTAAGAGAAACAATAAATAATAAGCAAACAAATTTTTTCATTTTAATTTGATTTAGTTTCTATTTCCATGCTGAGTTTTGTGTCAAATTCGGATTTACATCTATTTCACTTTGTGGGATTGGAAATGACAATGTTTTACCACCTAAAAATTGAGGGCTATAAGGACCTATTAAATCCGATGATGCTCTATTGATCGCTTCTTCCATCTCTCCCCATCTTTTTAAATCCATAAATCGTAAACCCTCAAGTGCTAACTCAACTCTTCTCTCATGACGCACTAAATCAATCATTTGCTGTTGGTTTAAACCAACGCCCTCTACGTCATCTACTGTTGGCATATTAACACGTACTCTAATAGTATTGACTAATTCTCGAGCCTCTGATAAATTACCCGTTTCAGCAAATGCTTCTGCTCTCATCAATAAAATATCAGCATAACGAATCAAATAAAAATCTTGAGATCCTTCAGTCCATGGTGAATTCCCAAAAGTATCATCACCGAGTCTGATATATTTCCGTTGACCGTATTTTGTTTCTAAATTTTCTGAAAATATTTTAGGAATATCTTTATTATAAATATCGTTTTTAAAGAAGAAGTTTGCTATTGCTCTTGGATCTCTATTTAATTTTTTATTTGTAGCATCATATAATGGAGACTCTGAAATTGGCAACCCATCCAAACAATAATAATCATTCACCAAATTAGGCATTGGCTGTTGGTCAACTTTTGGACTTGCTAGATATGTTGCAGAAAACATTTCGCCATTTCCTGTATCATCTCCTCTCAAAAATCTAATCGCAAAAACAATTTCAGATGAATTTTCACCATCAAGTGAGAACAACTCTGCATAGTCATTATGTAAAGAATACCCTAAACCCATAGCTTTTTCAGTTAAATTGATCACACCAAATTCACCGCTGTATTCGTGGTTATACAATTGGACTCTGGCAAATAGTCCATAGGCAGCGCCTTTTGTAGCATAGCCAAACAACTCATTAGCATATGAATTAGGTAAATGCGTTACGGCAAATTTTAAATCTGTAACTATTTGATTATTTATTTCAGCATATGTATTTTTTGGTACATATGATTCAGCAACAGACTGGGTTGTTAAAATCAATGGCGCATCTTCAAAATAAAGAGCAAGATTAAAATTAAATAATGCCCTTAAAAAATAGGCCTGTCCAAGAATTTTATTTTTGGATTCTAAATCAATCAAATCATCGGAAATGGCATTGACATTTTCTATTATGGCATTAACTCTTGATATTCCTTGATATGAACTATTCCATATTCCTTCATACCACCAATGTGCTGCATCCATTGTTCCTTCCATATGTTGTCCTGGACCTTCCCACTCCCATGCGTTGTAGGCATTATCACTTAAGCCATCATAGCATGGAATACCCTGCCCGCCATTTAAGTTTCCACCATACAATGCCTTAGTTTGCAATGTAGAATAAACGCCATTAAGAGCTAAATACGCATCAGACTCACTTTTCCAAAAATTATTCTCAGCAATTGAAGTTAACGACGATTTTTCAAGAAAATCATCATTACACTGAACAAATAATAATACCATTAGTATTAAAAAAAATACTTTTTTCATTTTTTAAAATTTGACATTTATGCCCATAGTTATCGTTTTATACAAAGGAACACTTCTGTTGCTTTGAGATCCATTTGCCCGTTCAGGATCAAAGTGTTCTAAGCCAGTATATGTTATTAGGTTCTGCGCACCTACAAAAATTCTTAATTTACTTATATCAATTTTTTGAGTAGCTTCTTTAGGAATGGTATACCCTATTTCAATATTTTTTAATCTTAAATATGAAGCGTCTTGAATATAAAATGATGATACCTCGTCATTATTTTGACCTCCAATTCTTGGCAAATTAATACTTGGGTTTTCGGGTGTCCAACGGTCAATCCAATATGATAATACGTTACTCCTATTGTCATTAATAGGTAGATTTCCATTACCCATCAACAATCTATCAACTCCGCTAACACCTTGAAAATTAAAGTTTAAATCTAAACCCTTATAATCAATAGATCCATTGAAGTTAAAGAGTAATTCTGGGTGTGGATTACCAATTATTGTTCTGTCTTCTGCATCTACAATTCCATCAGGAATTCCATCTGGCCCAGAAATATCTGCATATCTAAGGTCTCCTGGCGCAGTTTGAGTATTCCCAAATTGTTTTGGAGAATTTAAAACCTCATCCCAATCTGAGAATACACCAATGGCTTTATAACCATAGTATGCTTTAAATGGCTCACCAATTCGTATGATATCAATATTTCCAATAGTTTCTTCTCCACCAGCTCCTAATCCAGTAACTTCATTATTTAAAAATTTGGTGAAATTTGCTCCAATACTGTATTTAATACTTTTTATATTTCCAGTATGGATAAATGCAAATTCAAGTCCTTCATTTACCATAGACGCAGCATTTTGTGCTGCCAAATTTGTTATTCCAATTGTGGAAGGTATTGGAAACTTACCATATAGTATATCATCGCTATCTCGCTTAAAATAATCAACAACAATTTCTAATCGGTTCTTAAACATCCCAATATCCAAACCAATGTCATACTGGGTTGTTTCTTCCCACTTTATTGTAGGATTTGCTAGTCTTGTAACGCCAACTCCTACTACGGTAGTATCATTACCAAGTACATAGTCTAAATTAGGATTATATGTTTGCTCATAAATGTAATTCCCTATTCTGTCATTTCCACTTATTCCCCAACTGAACCTAAATTTCAGGTTATTTATAAAGTAAATATTTTTAAAAAAATCTTCTTCAGAAATGCGCCACCCTATTGAGGTAGACGGAAAATTTCCATATTTCATCCCAGGACCAAATTTGACTGATCCGTCTCTTCTAAGGTTGAATTCAGCAAGATATTTTCCTTTGTAAGAATAATTAATTCTACCAAAAAAAGACTGATAACTTTCTTCATTAGCGCCGCCAGAAACTGACGGATCAAGGACACCACCAGAATTGAATTCTTCAAGGTTATCTGTTGGGAATCCACCAATAGAAGCTAAAAAGCCATCATTTTTTGCGTAGGTAACAGAATGACCAAAGAGGAGTTCAAAATTGTGATTTTCATCAATAATTTTTTTAAAACGTAAAATGTTTTCATTTAATAGTAAATAATTAAAGTTTGTACTATTTGATAAATTGTTTATCGATGAAACAATTACAGGATTTCCCTCCCAATCATTTTGTGACTGCGTTGGACTAAAATCTGAAACGTTACTGTATATAACATTTGCACTACCGCTTGTTTCAAAGGTCAAAGCATCAGATAAATCAAATGTCAACCCAAAGCGTTGACTAACATTTATTTTATCGCTTTCCCAATTTCCAAGATAAGCTCTTCTTATAGGATTGTTTGTTTGAAAAGAATAATTTGTGTTTTCGTAAGCACCATCTACAACACCATACTCACCGTTACTATAATAAGCAGGAATTGTAGGAGCTGCTCTTTGAAATTGATAAATAATTCCATTATTACCTGTCAACGCATTTTGACCACCAGTTGGACCTTCCCTATCAGTCCAAAAAGCATTTGTCGTTGTATTAAATTTAAGCCATTCTTTAATTTGAGAATTTAAATTAAAACTTATGTTATATCGGTTCGATCTAAATTTACTTTTTATGATTGATTCTTGTGATAAGTAACCTAATGAAAACCTATATGTAGTCTTTTCATTGCCACCAGTTAATGACAAATGATGGTTGTTTATAGGGGCATCGTGAATTACATTTGATACCCAATTTGTGTTTGCGAATTGATCTGGCATTGAACCTGTTCGAATGGCTTCTAGTTGTGTTTCGTTATATCTTGGCGTATATGAAGGGCCATCTTGGTTTCTGAATTTTTCATTTATCAAAGTCGAATAGTCAACTGCTCCTAAAAATTCTGGAAGTACAGTTGCAGATTGGATACCAAAATAATTATTGTAGTTTACCTCAAATTTATTTTTTTCACCGCTTTTTGTTGTTACCAGTACCACACCGTTAGCACCTCTAGCACCATATATGGCACTTGCAGAAGCATCTTTTAAAACTGATATACTTTCAATGTCGGAGGGTGCCAAGTTATTAAATGCTGTAAGATCACTGTATTGAATATTATCTATAACAACCAAGGGTGTACTATTCCCAAAAGTTCCAATTCCTCTAATGACAATTGATGAACCGTCGTTACCAGGACTTCCAGACGACTGTGTTAGTTGTACACCTGCAAATTTTCCATACATTAATTGGCCTGAGTTAGTTACTGGTTGATTTACTTGATCTTTGAAAGTTACAGTAGCAACAGCACCCGTAAGATTAACTTTCTTTTGTTGTCCGTAACCAACAACCACAACTTCGTCAAGTTCACTATTGTTTTCACTAAGTGTAACATCAATTATGTTTTTACCTAGTACTGCTATTTCTTTTGTTGTATAGCCTAAATATGAAAAAACTAGAGTGGCATCTTGAGCAACTAATATTGAGTAATTCCCGTCAAAATCTGAAACTGTACCTTGAGAAGATCCCTTTACCAATATTGAAACTCCAGGCAACGGGATTGACGTAGCGTCTGACGTTTTACCATCAACCTGAATTTGTGAATAAAGATTAGAAGATAATGTACCCAACAGAATAAGAAATAAAGTCAGAATTTTGTGAATTTCCATTTTTAGTTTTGTAGATTATATCTGAAAATAAAATTACACGAAAAATTGTTAGTCTTTTTATCAATAATTATCTAAAAAGTTTTAAAAATTAACGAGCTGTTAATTTAAAGAGACAACTAATTTTTCTATTTTACGTGCCGGATGGAAAGATCAATCTGCAGTTTTTATTATAAAATTTTAACCAAATCCTCCCCAAAATAGTTCGATTTCATTCCCTTCTGCTCCACGATTAAGCGCCCTGACTCACGTCGGGGTGAAACACAAAAATCTGACAAGCTTGCTTGATTAGATTTTGTGTTTTAAGAACGCTGTTCTACAAGAACAGTGTCAGGGCATTTACAGCACGGGGCTTGAGGGAAAACCCGGAGGGTAATCCCTTCTTCTCCAC
>MDSV01024423.1_pt1 | contig 10854 bp, 10 predicted proteins | sample 810851 | NCBI WGS metagenome assembly MDSV01 (sample SAMN05326640, study PRJNA326480) | marine metagenome | isolation source: seawater | place: Atlantic Ocean: North East | collected 2012 | reverse complement strand
TTTTGAAAGCTCAGCAATATTAACTATTGACGGTGTTGGAGAATGGACAACTACTTCTTACGGAGTTGGAAAAGGAAATAATATTGAGATTTCTAAGGAAATCCATTTCCCCCACTCTTTAGGACTTCTTTATTCTGCTTTCACATCATATATAGGTTTTAAAGTTAATTCTGGTGAATATAAGCTTATGGGATTGGCTGCTTACGGAGAACCAATTTATGCAGATTTAATTAAAGATAATTTAGTAGATATAAAACATGATGGTAGTTTTCGATTAGATATGTCATACTTTGGCTATGGTAATAGTTTTCAAATGACAACAAAAAAATTTCATATTCTTTTTGGTTCAGCTCCAAGAAAGCCAGAAACAGAAGTATCTCAAAGGGATATGGATCTAGCGGCAAGCATACAGCTTGTAACTGAGCAGATAGTAATGAAATTATCTCAGTTTGTTCTTAAAGAAACAGGACAAAAAAAATTAGTGTTAGCTGGTGGTGTTGCTTTAAATTGTGTTTCAAATGGTAAGCTTCTAAAGGAAGGACTATTTGAAAATATTTGGATACAACCTGCCGCTGGAGATGCAGGTGGTTCACTTGGAGCGGCTTTAGCAACTTATTATCAAATGTTAAAAAACCCTAGGATTGTAAATAAAAATGACTCTATGCAAGGGAGTTATTTAGGTCCAGAATTTACGCAAGTTGAAGTTGAGAACTCTTTAAATGATTTAGGAGCTAATTTCTCAGTATTGAAAGATGAAGATCTTTTACAAATAACTTGTGATTCATTGGTAGAAGGAAAGGCAATAGGCTGGCATCAAGGTAGAATGGAATTTGGTCCTAGAGCTTTAGGTTCTAGATCGATATTAGGTGATCCAAGATCGCCAGAAATGCAGAAAACACTTAACTTAAAAGTTAAGTATAGAGAATCTTTTAGGCCTTTCGCACCATCAATTTTAAATGAAACTTTATCTGAATGGTTTGATCTTGAAACTAAAAGTCCATATATGGCGATTGTTTCAAAAATTAAAAAAATACATAGAAAAGATTTGCGTGGCAAAGAAGAGAATTTTTTTGGCTTAGATAAATTATATCTACAGCGTTCTTCTTTACCAGCAATAACCCATGTAGATTATTCTGCTCGAATTCAGACAGTCCATAAAGAAACAAATCCAAAATACCATGCCCTTATCACAAAGTTTAATGAATTAACCAATTGTCCAGTTATAATAAACACGTCTTTTAATATTAGAGGTGAGCCAATTGTAAATACTCCTAAGGATGCGTTTAGATGTTTTATGGGAACAGATTTGGATTTACTTGTTATTGGTAATTGTTTGCTTAGAAAACAAGATCAAAATCCCTCATTAAATAAAGATTATAAGAATAATTTTAAATTAGATTAGTCAAAAGAAAAGAGTTTAAAAATATGATCTTAGTTTATATAAAAAAAATAATCAATAATTTTTTAAATTTTTTTGACAGAAAAAAAAGAAAAGTTAGTTCAGTGGTTAAAAAAAAGCCAAATCTTGAGGAAGAGACATCAGATGATATTTACCCACTCTGGTGAACAAACAATAGAAAAAAATAGATTATTTGCTTAAAAGTTTTATAAAAAATCAGCTTTTTAATATTAGGAGAGGTATTTTAATCCTATTTTTTTTAATTGTCGTGATACCTTTAATATTGATTGTCTCCGGATGGCAATTTTTATTAGATTTTTTTTCGGTTCACAGATACCTTGATACGTTCTCGTTAAAATTATTTGCCATAATTTTTTCTTATTTATTTATTTCCCTTTCTATAATAATTCTTGTCGAAATTACCTTCAGATTTCTGTACTTTTTCACAAAGAGAGAAAGTTATATCCCTCAAAAAAGAATAAAATCTAAAAATTTATATGCTAAACCACATCCATATGTACCCTATGTAAACAAACCGTATTTTAACATAAGTGGAAATATTACTCCAAATTACCCTCTTAATAAGGGAAAGTTTACATTTAGTAAATTAACAACTAATAGTATGGGATTTGCAAATGGACCAAATGGTGATAAAGAAGTTTCTTTTGATAAACCCAATAATCTTTATCGTATTAATTGTATTGGAGCATCAACTACAGGCAATTATATTTCTGAAGGCGAAAAAAATTATTCTTATCCCCTAGAATTAGAAAAGTTATTAAAGAAAACATTTAGCAAAGAAGTTGAAGTTAATAATTTTGGTATTGGGGGTTACAATTCAGCAGATATATTAGTTAGATTCATCCTTGAAATAATTGAGACTAAACCTGATATGATCATAATCTATCATGGCCATAACGATATTAGATCATATTTGACGCCAGACTTTAAACATGACTATAGTCATTCAAAAGTTAACCTTGGGGAAAACTATTGGAAATTCAAATTAGGTGAAAAAATACCTTTTTTGCCTTTCAAGTTTGCTAATTTTATAATGGAAAAATGGTTTCCAAGAGAAGTGAGAAATTCACTTTTAGATTTTATAAATAAAGGGAATATTGACCTTAACATTGATCCTACGGAAGGTTTGAAAGTTTACAGGAGAAATTTAGAATATATAATTGAAATTTGTAAGAGTAGAAATATAAATATTATTCTAAGTACATATGCTCATTTTCTGCACAAAGGGATTAGTGATAGTAAGCTTCATCTAAAGGTTAAAGAAATTATTTCTAAAGAGAATGAAATAATAAGAGATTTATCAAGACTTCATAAACTTACGATTGTTGATAATGCTAAATTAATTCCTGCAGACGAAAAGTATTATGTTGATAGCTTGCATTTTACACCAGAAGGAATGAAATTATTGGCAAATAACATAGCTGATAATTTAAAATCATACATGAATTAAGGAATATAATAACTAGGAAAAATTAAATACTTTTTTAAAATTTAATTATATGGTTAAGTTATCGATTTGTATTCCAACATTTAATCGTGCAAGACACCTATCTAATTGCTTACAATCAATTATTTCCATGAATAAGCCAACTGGCTTAAACTATGAAGTTTGTATATCAGACAATGGATCAAATGACAAAACCAAAGAAATCGTATTAAAAGCAAAAAAAAAAATTAAAATAAATTATAGCAGAAACGAAATTAACTTAGGAATTCCAAGAAATTTCATAAAAGTTGTTTCAATGGCTGTTGGTGAATTTGTGTGGTTGATAGGCGATGATGATTTGTTATTACCTCATACTTTAGATACTTTGAAAATTCTTTTTGAAAAAAATAAAGGGGTCGACTTCTTTTATATTAATTCATTTTTATTAGACACAAATTATGTTTTATCATTTCAACAACCTTTTGAAATTTCAAATTTGCCTAATAATATGAAGAAATTTTCGTTGCACGAAAAATCTCAGGAATTAAATTTTTTTGAACTAATTAATCCAAAAGTATCATTTGATTTTTTAGGAGGAATGTTTCTTTCGATATTTAAAAGAAAGATGTGGTTAGAAAATGTCAGTATTTTGAACAATGAAGCAATCAATGATACTAGAGTGTTTTCTCATTTTGATAATACTTTCCCACATGTTAAAATTTTTTCTAAAGCGTTTGCCAATTCAAAAGCCTATTTTCAATTAGAACCATTAAGTGTTTGTCTTTCGGGAGCTAGAGAATGGGCTCAAATGAATCCACTTGTATCAAGTATTCGTTTAGTTGAAGCATTGTATGAATATAGAAAAAATGGATTAAACTATTTTCAATACATATATTGTAAAAATAAAGCACTATCTAATTTTATCCCACATTTATTAAAAATATTATTGAATAAAGAGAATTCAGGATATGATTACATAATTCTAAGAAAACACATTATTAATAATATGTTATATCCAAATTTTTATCTTTCTGTTATATATTATTTATATAAAAAACTAAAAAATATTTTGTCCAACAATAAATAAATTATGGGAAAAAACTTTAATGAAATATCAAATTGTGAAGTTTGTAGTAATAAAACATTAACATCCGTCCTTGATTTAGGTTATCATCCTATGTGTGATGACCTCGTTAAAGTGGGAGATGAAAGAGTTTGTAAAGAATATCCAATAGAGATTTTATTTTGTAAAAATTGTTTTACCGCTCATCAACGATTTCAAGTACCTAAGGAAGATCTTTTCCCAAGTAGTTATCATTATAGATCTAGATTTACAGCTGATGTTTTAAATGGCATGAAAGGCTTAGTTAATTCATGTGAAGAACGCTTTGGAAGTTTAAGAGAAAAAAAAGTACTTGATATTGGCTGCAATGATGGGAGCCTTTTAGATTTTTTTCAAGAGAAAGGTGCAGTTACAACAGGTCTTGAACCTACAGATGCCTTTCTTGATGCTCAATTAAAAAAACATAAAGTTTATAATGATTACTTAACCGTTGATGTTGCAAATAAAATTTTAGGTGAACAAGGAAAATTTGACTTTATTACCTTTACTAACGTTTTTGCTCATATTGAAGATTTAAATGGAGTTCTTGATTCATTAAAAATACTGATGATGGACAAAACTGCTATTATTATTGAAAATCATTATTTAGGGGCAGTTTTAGAAGGCAATCAATTTGATACATTTTATCACGAACACCCACGAACATATAGCTACAATTCTTTTGTTCATATGGCAAAAAAATTAGGCGTGGAAACCCTTGAAGTTGAATTTCCCTCACGTTATGGAGGTAATATTAGGGTATTTTTAGGAGATGCCTTAATATATGGTCAACAGACTAAAACAGATTTAGATTTATTAAACCTAAAAGAAAAATCATTTTTCAAAAATTTTTCATTACTTAAAAAAAATATTTTTAATTGGGAATTGTCAAAAAAAACTTTATTAAAAAAATTAATCAAAACTAATGGTCCATTAAAGGCAAAGGCTTTTCCAGGACGTGCAGCGATTCTAGTAAAAAACCTTGGTTTAAATTCTGATATGATCTCAGAGGTATATGAAAAGCCTGGGTCTTTAAAAATAGGATTTTATCTTCCAGGAACAAGAATTCCAATTAAATCAGATGATGAATTATTTAATCATGCAGATATTTCAAAGCCAATTATAAACCTTGCTTGGCATATATCAAGTGAAATAAATAATTATTTGAAGCAAAATAATTATGAGGGACAAATTATAGATATTCTTGAAAAAAACGATTTTCTAATATAATTTTTTCTGAGATATAAGTCAATGTCAAATAAAAAAAAACTCTTTATAAAAAATGTAATTATAATGGGGGGTGGACGATGGGCCAGAGTGATTACTGAAGTTTTGTATGACACATTAGAACCCTGTGTAAATATTTCTATTTATTCTCCCAATAACCATTCATTTATGAAAGAATGGATTATTAAAAATAATTTTAAAAATCAAATAAAAGTAATAAAAAGCTTTCCTAACTCATTCTCTAATTCTTGCATAGTCATTGTCGCGAATGCTGCTAGAGATCATTACAATTCTTCAAGTATGGCTTTGAGAGCTGGTGCTGATGTTTTAGTTGAAAAACCTATAACCTTAAATTATAAACAAGCAATAGAACTAAATAATTTAGCAAAAAAACAAAACAAAATAATTTGTGCATCTCATGTATTTTTATTTGCACCATACATTGAGAATTTCTCTAAACTTATACAAGTAAATGGTAAAATTGAAAAGATGAAAATTACATGGGAGGATTCAGTTATTGAAAAACGCCATGGAGAATTAAAAAATTTTGATGTTGGACTCCCAATAATTGTAGATTGTTTACCTCATATATTTTCAATAATAAGTAAGTTTGTTCAAATAGATATACCTCACAATAGCATAAAATTAAAAATTTCTAGCGGGGGATCTAAAGTTAACATGTATTTAGAAAGTTCACTTGTCCCTATTGAAATATGCTTAACAAGAAATGGATCCAAAAGAAGAAGGTTGGTTGAGACTTTAGTAGAAGGAAAAAAAAACACATTAGATTTTTCAACTGAACCTGGAGTAATTAAATTGGAAAATAAAAAAATAAGTGGTGATTTAAAATGGGAGCTTAAGCCTAAACCACTTAAGCAATTATTAAATGCTTTTTTATTAGGAGTTAATTCTAGGAAATTTGATGATAGACTTGACTTTCAATTTGGCATTAAGGTTTGTAAATTAATTGATGAGTCACTTCGAATTTACAAAAACTCACAACTAAGATGGGTTATAAATAAAATAAAAATTGAAAATTATTTAGATCAAGATCTAGCTTATGCCATTAATGAATTAAACATAAGTAATGATTTAAACTTTAAATCAGTTGATAATAAATTTAGTTTTGAAACTAAAATAAGTTTAATTAATAAATTAAATCAACTGCTTATTGAAAAATAAAAACTTTATTATTGAATAGTAATTCTCATAAATCAAAAAAAACATGAAAACAGTAATCCTGGCAGGCGGCTATGGCACCCGAATTAGAGATGTTGCAGAGAATATACCAAAGCCTATGATCCCTATTGGACCATACCCAATAATATTTCATATTATGAAATTATATGCAAAATTTAGTCACAAAGATTTTATAGTTTGTCTTGGCTATAAAGGGCAAACTATAAAAGACTTTTTTTTAAACTACGAAACATCTACTAGAGATTTTTCAATTTCTTTTGGAACTGGAAAAATAACTTATCATAATGACCATATCGAAGACGATTGGAATGTAACCCTAGCTGACACGGGTTTGAAATCAATGACAGGCTCTCGAATATCACAAATTAAAAATTATGTAGGAAATGAAGACTTTATGATTACATATGGAGATGGATTGAGTGATGTAGAAATTGATAAGCTTATAGAATTTCATAAATCACATGGAAAAATTCTAACAATTACAGGTGTTAGACCTCCTGCAAGATTTGGAGAAATGAACATAAATGAAGAAGGGCAAGTTCTTGAATTCAATGAAAAACCTCAATCCTTAGCTGGACGAATATCAGGTGGCTTTTTTGTTGCAAGCCCAAAATTATTTGATTATTTAAATGATAGCGAAGATCTTGTTTTTGAACAACAACCAATTCGTGAATTAGTCTCAGACAATCAAGTAATGATGTATAAACATGATGGGTTTTGGCAGCCAATGGATACAAGTAGAGAATATCAATTATTAAATTCACTATACGATAAAGGAGAAGCACCATGGACAAAATAACTTTACGAAATGCACTAAATTCATTTAAAGGGAAAAAAGTATTCATAACAGGGCATACAGGGTTTAAAGGTTCTTGGTTATCATTTATTCTTAATGAGGTTGGGGCAGAAGTTATGGGTTATGCCTTGAATCCTATTGAAGGCCATAACCATTTCAATATGTTAAATCTAAGCTCTAAGATTAACCATGTGGTTGGCGATATTAGAGATGCTTCAAAGCTTGATAAAGCCATACATAAATTCCAACCTGAATATGTATTTCACTTAGCAGCACAACCTTTAGTTAAAAAATCATACAATGACCCAGTGCATACATTTGATACCAATATAATGGGTTCTGTTAATCTGCTAGATTCTGTAAGAAGATGCTCTTCAATTCATTCTTTAGTATTTATTACTTCAGATAAATGTTATGAAAATATGGAATGGATTTGGGGATACAGAGAAACCGATAAATTAGGAGGATATGATCCTTATAGTGCTTCAAAAGGAGCAGCAGAAATTATCTTTTCATCATACCTTCGTTCATATTTTGAATCTAGGCAGTCCATAGGTGCAGCATCGGCTAGAGCTGGTAATGTTATTGGGGGTGGTGATTGGGCTTTAGATCGGATAATTCCTGACTGCATAAGATCAATAGAAAAAAATGTTCCAATTGAAATTAGAAACCCTTTAGCTACCAGACCCTGGCAACATGTTCTTGAACCGTTATCTGGTTATATACTTTTGTCTGCTAAATTACGACATGAACCAAAAAAATTTTCTGGTTCATGGAACTTCGGACCATCAAGTTCAGAGGTCAGAACAGTTAAAGAGGTTGCATCCAAAATGGTTTATTATTTAGATAAAGGAAAAATTGAAATTTCATCAGACATTAATCAACATCACGAAACAATGTTATTACAATTAAATTGTGATAAATCACATCAGATTTTGAAATGGGAGCCTAGATGGAATGTTGAAGAAACACTAAAATATACAGCAGAATGGTATAAAAAGGTTCTTAATGGTGAATCGGCAGAAGACATAACTAGAATACAAATTCAAAAATATTTTAATGAATAATACAATGATAGAAGGAGTTAAAATAACTCCATTAAGACAAATATTTGATGAAAGGGGGAAAGTAATGCATATGATGAGGGCTGATTCAGAAGAGTTTACCCAATTCGGCGAAATTTATTTTTCTTGTACAAATCCTGGTGCGATTAAAGCCTGGCATTTACATAAACAAATGACTTTAAATTATGCCGTTATTTATGGAGAAATAAAGTGTGTACTTTATGATGATCGTCCAAATAGCAAAACAAAAGGTTGTGTCGAGGAGTTCTTTTTGTCTCCAGAAAACTATTGTTTGATTACTGTTCCTCCTCTGGTTTGGAATGGATTCAAGGGAATTGGCAATAAAGTTTCAATAGTTGCTAATTGTGCTACAATACCACATGATCCTCAGGAAATAGAACGAAAACCAGCTTTTGACTCAAGTATTCCCTATGATTGGGGAATTAAACATAAATAATAAGTTTTTACAATTAATATTCAATTGAGAATTTTAATAACAGGGGCATTTGGGTATTTAGGTGGCAGAGTTTCATCTTTTTTTTCGTCAATTTCCGAATATGAAATTACTCTTGCTAGTTCAAGAGTTGTAAAAATTCCTTATCCTTCAAGGAATTTAAAAGTTATTAGAATTGATTGGAATGATAGAGAAAGCATATACAATGCGTGTAAAAACATTGATGTTATAATTCACTCAGCTGGGATGAATGCTCAGGATTGCACCTTAAATCCTGAAGAGGCATTAAGAGTAAACGGAATTTTTACAGAGAAATTAGTTAAGAGTGCAATTTTAAATAATGTAAAAAAAATAATATATTTTTCAACTGCTCATGTTTATGATAATCCATTAAAAGGTATCGTTTCAGAAGAGGTTTCTCCTAAAAACAAACACCCATATTCAACAAGCCATTTAGCCGGTGAAAAAGCAATTATTCAGGCTCACTCTTATGGCAAATTGCAAGGTATTGTTTTACGTTTATCAAATTGTATTGGTCCTCCAACTAATAAAAATTCTAATTGCTGGATGCTTTTAGTTAATGATTTATGTAAGCAAATTATTGAGAATCATAAAATGAAAATAAACTCAAATTGCAATCAATTGAGAAACTTTATAATAATTACCGACGTTTGTAGGATTGTAAAGTTATTTACAGAATTAGACTTTAGAAGTATTGAAAATATAATATTCAACGTCGGTAATGAAACTATTTCAATTAAAGAAATGGCAATGATCATCCAAAAAAGATGCAAATTAATTTTAGGGTTTTTACCTGAGTTGGAAATTAATAATGAAGATACTGTTGTAGTTGAAAATTTTGAATACAAAACTGATAAACTTAAGGCTATTGGATTTAATGCTTTTACTAGTTATGAAAAAGAAATTGATGATTTATTGATATTCTGTAAAAACAATTTTTAGTTTGAGTAATAAGCAACAAATTTTAATTTCAATTATTCTTCCAACATATAACCATGCTAAATTTTTAAAAAAGGCAATACAATCGGTTATTAACCAATCATATTTACGCTGGGAGCTTATAATAATCGACAACAATTCTAAAGATGGAACTTTTGAAATAGTAAACAGTTATATAGATCCTAGAATTAGGTATATTAAAATACGTAATAATGGAATTATAGCAGCCTCAAGAAATGCTGGTATTTTTGCATCTAGTGGTTCATGGATTGCATTTATTGATTCAGACGACTGGTGGACTCGAGATAAGTTAAGTAAAAGTGTTGAATATATTAAAAGTAATAATTATGATTTAATCTACCACGATTTGTTTCTTGTTTCCAAACCAAATCAAAATAGTTTTAAAAAATTAGCAAAGTCAAGAAATTTATTCTCTCCTATTTTCGAAGATTTACTATTAAATGGTAATGGAATTTTAAATTCCAGTGTTGTTGTAAAAAAGGATTTACTTCAAGAAGTTGGATTGATTTCGTGTGATACTGAAAAAATAACATGGGAAGACTACGATTGTTGGCTTAGAATATCGAATAAAACAAATAGATTTTATTATATCAATGAACCATTAGGTTATTATTGGGCGGCAGGTGGAAACATGACAAATCCAGACCGAGATCTCAAAAATGCTCTTTCAATTTACAATTCATATATTAAAGGTCGTTTTGATAAAATACCTTCTTGGATATTATTCAGTGAGGGTAAAGCATTAGTTAAGAAGGGATATTTCCAAGAAGGGATTTTAAAATTCAAGAAAATTTCACTTGTTAATTATTCAAACATTGAATTTATGAAGGCTCAATTAAAAATTCTACAATCTTTTTTGATTAGAATCAAATTATTAACAAATTGACAAAAAAAAATATTTCAATAGGAATTGATGCAACTAGTATTGTTGATGGAGGAGGTTTTACTCACCTTAGCCAATTTCTCACCAATTATTTAAAAACGGATCAACATCGGTCGAATCAATTAAATATTTATGCTTCACAAAAGGTTTTAGATCAACTCCCATACCACTCTAGCTTTTTTAAAAAAAGCTTTCCACATCTCAATAAATCAAAATTTCACAGAATCTTTTTTCAATCATTTTTATTTGATAAAATCTTAAAGAAAGAATGTGATATATTATTTTCAATTACAGGAGATTA
>MDSV01094353.1_pt1 | contig 10855 bp, 8 predicted proteins | sample 810851 | NCBI WGS metagenome assembly MDSV01 (sample SAMN05326640, study PRJNA326480) | marine metagenome | isolation source: seawater | place: Atlantic Ocean: North East | collected 2012 | reverse complement strand
CGGAACGGTATTTCACGGCAAATCCATTGGAATTGAAGGCCAAGCTTTTGGCGAGTTGTGCTTTAACACGGGCATGACGGGCTATCAAGAGATTTTTACAGACCCATCCTATTATGGGCAGCTTATGGTTACTACCAATGCACACATTGGAAACTATGGCGTTTTAAATGCCGAGTCCGAATCTGATGCTGTTCAGATATCAGGGCTTATCTGTAAAAACTTCAATACTGGATTTTCACGCGAAGCCGCAGACACTTCTTTGTTTGATTTTTTCGAAAAGCAACAACTAGTTGCCATTTCTGACGTTGATACGCGCGCACTTGTGAGTTACATCCGTGACAACGGTGCTATGAATGCCATAATCTCAACGCAGACGGACGACTTAGATGCGTTAAAAAAACAACTTGCAGGTGTGCCCTCCATGAAAGGATTGGCACTTGCACCTAAAGTTTCCACAACGGAACCCTACTTTATGGGTGATGCAGCTGCATCCTTGAAGGTTGCGGCCTTGGACTTGGGTATTAAGAAAAACATCTTGCGCAATCTCGCCAGTAGAGGGGTGTATGTCAAGGTTTTTCCATTAGACACCACTTTTGAAACCATGAGTGAGTGGAATCCTGACGGTTACTTCTTGTCCAATGGACCGGGAGATCCAGAACCTTTACATGCTGCACAAGCCATTGCGGCCGAGATCATTGCTAAAGGACTTCCCCTTTTTGGCATTTGTTTGGGGCATCAAATTATTGCGCTTTCTCAAGGAATTTCAACCTATAAAATGCGCAACGGACACCGTGGTATTAACCACCCTGTCCTGAATGTTGAGACAGGCAAAGGCGAAATCACCTCACAAAACCACGGTTTTGCTATCAACAGAGCCGAAGCAGAAACACATAAGGATGTTGTAATCACACACAAGCACCTTAACGACGACACCGTGGCAGGTATTCGCATTGAAGGCAAGCCTTGCTTCTCTGTGCAATACCACCCAGAGGCTAGCCCTGGACCGCACGATTCATCTTATTTATTTGACCAATTTATTTCACAAATCAACAACCACAAAAAGCAAGCATCATGAGTATCATTTTAAATGTACATGCACGTCAAATCTTTGATTCTAGAGGAAATCCAACCGTAGAGGTTGATGTAATCACAGATACGGGAACCATGGGCCGTGCGGCTGTACCATCTGGTGCGTCAACTGGAGAACACGAAGCCGTTGAATTACGCGACGGAGGAGATGCCTATATGGGCAAAGGTGTTCTACAAGCAGTTAAAAATGTAAATCAAATCATTTCTCCCGAGCTCTTAGGTGCTTCTGTGTTTGAGCAAGAGGAGATTGACCAAATCATGATTGACTTGGATGGTACACCTAACAAGTCTAAGCTTGGTGCAAATGCCATTTTAGGCGTTTCACTAGCCGTTGCTAAAGCAGCTGCAAACGAATTGGGCCTTCCGCTATACCGCTATATTGGTGGTACGCGTGCCATTACCCTTCCAGTACCCATGATGAATATCATCAATGGGGGTTCACACTCTGATGCGCCTATTGCATTTCAAGAATTTATGATCATGCCCGTAAAGGCTGTTTCGCTTTCACATGCACTGCAAATGGGAACTGAAATCTTCCATAACCTTAAGAAAGTACTAAAAGGAAGAAATTTAAGCACGGCTGTTGGTGACGAAGGAGGGTTTGCACCTACATTAGGCGGAACAGAAGATGCATTGGATACCATTTTATTGGCTATTGAGAAATCGGGTTACAAGCCAGCAGAAGAGGTGATGATTGCATTGGATTGTGCCGCTGCTGAATTTTATGTAGACGGTAAGTACGACTATTCAAAATTTGAAGGTGAAAGCGGAAAAGTGCGTTCTTCTCAAGAGCAAGCTGACTACCTCGCTTCATTAGCTGAAAAGTATCCTATTGTTTCTATTGAAGACGGTATGGACGAAAACGACTGGGAAGGGTGGAAATACCTGACTGAAAAAATTGGCGATAAAGCTCAATTGGTTGGGGATGATTTGTTTGTTACCAACGTTACCCGCTTGAGTCGCGGTATAGAAGAAGATATTGCAAACTCTATTTTGATTAAAGTAAACCAAATTGGTTCGTTATCTGAAACCATTGCGGCAGTTCAAATGGCACAAAATGCAGGGTATACTTGTGTGATGTCACACCGCTCTGGTGAAACAGAGGATAACACGATTGCGGATTTAGCCGTTGCCCTAAACACGGGTCAAATTAAAACAGGTTCGCTATCACGTAGTGACCGTATGGCAAAATACAACCAGTTGTTGCGTATTGAAGAAGAGTTAGGAAGAATCGCGTTTTATCCACAGGATAAAGCCTTTAAAGTGAAGTTTTAATTCACTACATTATATTATCGAAATTAAAAAATGGCAAAACTTGCAAAATTATCCTATGACGGGAAATCGGTTGAATTCCCTTTAGTTGAGGGAACAGAAAACGAACTAGGAATTGATATTAAAACCCTGCGTGCAGCAACCAATCTTATAACCCTTGACCCTGGTTTTAAGAATACCGGTTCTTGCCAGAGCGCCATCACTTTTTTAAATGGCGAAAAAGGTGTGCTACGCTACCGTGGATATGATATTGAAGATTTGGCAAACAACGCCGATTTTTTGGAAGTAGCTTATTTGCTAATTTTTGGAGAATTGCCAACGCAAGAACAGCTTGATAAGTTTTTGGTTGACATCAAAGAAGAGTCCTTTATAGATGAAGACTTAAAGAAAATTTTGGAAAGCTTTCCTAGCTCTGCGCATCCCATGGGCGTTCTTTCCTCCCTAACAAGCGCACTCACTGCGTTTAACCCTAAAACGGTAGATATAGAAGACGAAGAGCAGTTATATCGTGCAATTGTTCGTATGATGGGCAAACTTCCCGTATTGGTTGCTTGGGTTTACAGAAAGAAATCGGGGCTTCCACTTAAGTACGGTGACTATGCATTGGGTTACGTTGAAAATATCGCACGTATGATGTTTCGTAAGCCTAACAAAGAATACATTGCCAACCCTATTGTAGATCAAGCGTTGAATAAGCTTTTGATTTTACACGCCGAACACGAACAAAATTGCTCAACTTCAACAGTACGTGTTGTTGGATCGTCACACGCTGGTCTTTTTGCATCTGTAGCTGCTGGTATATCGGCCCTTTGGGGTCCATTGCACGGGGGTGCAAACCAAGCTGTTGTTGAAATGCTCGAAGATATACGCCAAGACGAAGGAGATATTAACAAATACATGAAAAAGGCCAAAGACAAAAGCGATCCTTTCCGATTGATGGGCTTTGGACATAGGGTGTATAAAAACTTTGATCCACGTGCACGTATCATCAAAAAATCAGCCAATGAGGTACTTGAAGACCTAGGCATCATTGATCCTGTATTGGATATTGCTAAAAAACTGGAGGAAGCTGCTTTAAGCGACCCTTATTTTGTAGAACGCAAACTTTACCCTAATGTTGATTTTTACTCGGGTATTATATACCGTGCAATGGGAATTTCAACCGAAACTTTTACGGTTATGTTTGCACTTGGACGTTTGCCCGGATGGATTGCTCAATGGCGTGAAATGCGACTAAACAAAGAGCCTATTGGCCGTCCAAGACAGATATATGTAGGGAAAAACCAAAGACCATTCGTACCATTGAATAAAAGATAAGTCATGGGATAAAACTCTGTATACATTCAGAGACGCAAACGCTTACTCATGTATTGTTGGGTACAGCAGCTGCTATGGGTGCTCCGCCCAATATCCAAGACGTATACGATCCCTCTTCCAAAAAGCATTTGCTTGCTGGTACCTTTCCTAAAAAAGAAGCCTTACAACAAGCGTTAACTGACCTTGAGCGGGTTTTTTTGCGCTATGGCGTATCTGTGCTTCGTCCAGAAAATGTAGCGGATTGCAACCAAATATTTGCTCGTGATTTGGGGTTTGTTGTAGACGATGTTTTTGTGCGTTCCAACATCATTCCACATCGAGAAAAAGAATTGGTAGGCTTAGGTTCTTTATTAGCTCAAATCCCCGCTTCAAAGCAACTGGTGTTCCCAAATGAGGTGCATGTCGAAGGCGGAGATGTTATTGTTCACAACGATTATATTTATGTGGGTATATCAACGCGTCCTGATTATGCAAAATTACTTACAGCCAGAACTAATAAGGCCGCAGTTGCGGCCTTACAGCAGGCTTTTCCCCACAAAAAAGTGAAGGTATTTGAGTTAAAAAAATCGAATACGATTCCACACGAAAACGCATTGCACTTGGACTGTTGTTTTCAGCTAGTGGGAAAAAACGCTGCATTGACTTGCTCTGAGGGCTTTGCCGATTTGGATGCCTATAATTGGGTTGTTGCTCATTTTGGAAGCGATAACATATTCGAAGTGTCAGCTGTTGAAATGAGCCAGATGATGTGTAATGTCGTTTCCATAAGTCCAAACGTAGTTATTTCAGACCCTTCCTTTACGCGTCTAAATGCTTGGCTGCGCCAACGTGGCATAACAGTCGAAGAAGTCGATTTTAGCGAAATAGGAAAACAAGGCGGTTTGTTTCGTTGTGTTACCCTACCGTTATACCGTATCCCATGAAACCTACCCATCACGTCCTCATGGTGCGCCCTGCTAGCTTTCGTGCCAATGAGCAAACCGCAGCAACCAATTATTATCAAAAGCAAACCTCCCTTACTGCTGCTCAGTCGTTGATGCGGGCACAGTCGGAATTCGATGCGCTGGTTTCTTGCTTGCGCATGAACAGTATAAAGGTTACGGTTGTTCAAGATAGGTTAACACCGGACACGCCTGATGCCCTTTTTCCAAACAATTGGTTTGCTCTATTGGGTAAGGGCCAATTGGTTTTATTCCCCATGTTTGCCGAAAACAGAAGAGCTGAACGCTCCAACCGCATCTTTGAGGCGCTTAGCAAGGAGGGATATGACGTGATGCACACGGTTGACTATTCCGAATATGAAAAGAAGCAACAGTTTTTAGAAGGTACAGGCAGTATGGTACTCGATCATCAAAACAGCATTGCATACTGTGCACTTTCGGCACGTGCTGACGCGCAGCTATTTAACCTATTTTGCGAAGCTTTTTCTTTTAAGCCTGTTGTTTTCCATGCTTATCAAACGGTAGGTACCACCCGTTCGCTGATCTATCACACCAATGTTATGATGGTGGTAGCTCCTGATTTTACACTTGTTTGCTTAGACGCTGTTGATGATCCAAAGGAGCGTGCATCGCTACAAGACAGTCTTACCTTTTCTGGAAAAGTAGTTATCCCTTTGACAGAGCAGCAGCTTGCTCAATTTGCAGGTAATATGTTGGCGCTTACGGCCACAGACGGTAAAGCACTTTTGGTGATGAGCACGCGTGCTTATAATGCGCTTACCTCCAAGCAGATGGTACAGTTGCAGCAGTATGTCAAGCTAGTTCACAGTCCCATCCCAACCATTGAAGACTTGGGCGGCGGTAGCGTACGCTGTATGCTAGCAGAGGTATACTAAAGGTAGTTGTCTGAAATGCGTGCTTTTTGTTGCTGAATCTTTTTAAAAAAGTCACGTACATTTTTAGATTTTGCTGAGATGCCAACCTTGTGGTGCTCCATGTGAATGCTATAGGCCTCTCCCGTCCCTTTAAATATGGTAAGCTTGTAGTATGGAATAATCAAGCCGTAAGTTTCTAACAGCGATCTAAAACGTAGAATGATGCCATTTGGACGCAATTCGATATTACAGGTGTTGTCATTGTGGTCTAAAACAAAGAGGGAGTCAATTTCTTTGCTGCTCGAAACCACATGCAGTTTGGGTGAACCCACACCGCCTAATTTAAGTCGGTTCACAAGGGTAAAGGGCTTGCCTACCAGCATATCTATGGATTCGCGCTGGGCTTTGTTGTTATACGATACATTTGCTAGCATTTTACAAAGATAGGATAAATGCGTTGCAACCTGTTGGAATCACTTATCTTTGTATTCGATATTTGCGTATGGATCATATCATTAAAAAACAACTGGTTGCATACTTTGCAAAAAACTACGATAAAACAGTAGACCGCATTGAAATTCAACCCACCAAACCTCAATTTGAAGGGGATTTGACTGTGGTTGTATTTCCCCTACTAAAATTTGCTTCTAAAAAACCTACAGAATTGGCATCAGAGTTGGGCGATTTTCTTCAAGCAGAAATTGCAGAAATTGCTTCTTACAATGTGGTGCAAGGTTTTTTAAATATTGAGATATCAACAGCATATTATATGCAGGCATTGAAAGATATTCGTGCCGATGCACATTTTGGCATAAAAACTGTTGATGCAGCTGCTGATAAAATTCTCGTTGAATATTCCTCACCAAACACCAACAAGCCATTGCACCTGGGTCACATTAGAAATAACTTATTGGGTGCTTCAGTGGCCAACATACTGTCTGCCAACGGCCAAAACGTACACACCACCCAAATCATCAACGACAGAGGCATCCACATCTGTAAGTCCATGGTGGCGTGGGAGCAGTTTGGAAATGGGGAAACGCCTGCAACTGCCAAGCTAAAGGGCGACGCATTGGTAGGTAAATACTACGTTCTTTTTGATCAGCAATACAAAAAGGAAATGGCTGATTTGATAGCTGCTGGAGCCGATGAGGAAACCGCTAAAAATACGGCTCCAATTATGTTGCGGGCAAAAGACATGCTGATTCGTTGGGAGCAAAAAGATGCTTCGGTCTTTGCTTTATGGGAAAAAATGAATGCTTGGGTGTATGAAGGTTTTGACGAAACCTATACGCGTTTGGGTGTTCACTTCGATTCTTATTACTATGAAAGCAACACCTATGTCTTGGGTAAAGAAATTGTTGCTGAAGGACTTGACAAAGGCGTATTTTTCAAAAAAGACGACGGTTCTGTTTGGGTAGATTTGACTGACGAGGGTCTCGATGAAAAACTGTTGCTTCGTTCTGACGGTACTTCTGTGTACATGACACAAGACCTTGGAACAGCACGATTGCGCTATACCGATCACCCTGACATGAAGGGTATGGTTTACACGGTCGGAAATGAACAAGATTATCACTTCAAGGTTTTGTTCCTTGTGTTGAAGAAATTGGGCTATACGTGGGCAGATCAGTTGCATCACTTGAGCTATGGTATGGTTGACTTGCCAAGCGGAAAGATGAAGAGTCGTGAGGGAACGGTAGTAGATGCCGATGCGCTTATGACCCAAATGCAGGATACTGCCAAGCAGATTTCACAAGAGTTGGGTAAGCTAGACGGTATGTCTGAGGCGGAAAAAGAATCGCTTTATCACACTATTGGTATGGGTGCCTTAAAGTACTATATCCTAAAAGTTGACCCAAAGAAACGCATCTTATTTGACCCCAAGGCTTCTGTAGATTTTGCAGGAAATACTGGGCCATTTATACAATATACCCATGCGCGTATTCAATCCATTTTACGCAAATCTTCGGGAAGTGATTTTGATATCGCAGACGTAGCTTCGCTACACGATAAAGAAAAGTCGGTATTGAAAACCTTACTTCAATTTCCGGCTACTATTGAAGCTTCTGCTAAGCAATACAGCCCAGCTTTGATTGCCAACTATCTATATGAGTTGGTTAAGCAGTTTAATTCATACTATCAAGAAGTACCCATACTTGTTACGGATAAGACGCAGCAATCTTTCAGGGTGTCTTTGTGCGGTGCCGTAGCGGACGTTATAGCAAAAGCCCTTGGTCTTTTGGGTATTGATGCTCCAGAAAGAATGTAAAAAAAAGCCTCGATTTTCGAGGCTTTTTTAAATACTATTTAGGTTTTATTTATTTTTTAGAAGCAACCGCCGCAGCATAAACTACTAAACCAAAACCAATTTTATTGATTGCATCACCAACGTTGTAAACAACATCCATATCTACGTTGATAAAAGTGATAAATGAATACCATTGACCATCAGCTGTACCTAACATATAACCTAATGGGTAAATTGCCCATCCGATAAGTACAAAAAGAGTTAATGTTTTGTGTGCTTTTTCAACCGCTCCACCAGCAGATGCAGCAAGTTTAGCTAGCTCACCAAACGTGATTAAGTATGCGATGTAGAAGTATGCTATACCAGAAGCAAGACCCCATGACCATGCATATCCGTCAGAAACTTCTCCAAAGTAACCTGTAACAAGCATAACAAGTGAAGCCCAGATTAACGTCTTAAGGTGTTTGGTTGTTGCACCAGCAGCCTTTAGAATTAAATAGAACTCAACACACATCAATGGAACTGTAAGTATCCAGTCGATGTAACGGATTTCTGTAGTAACACCTCCAGAAGTAGCAGCCTCTCTCATGTAGTAGTAGTGTACTGCCGCAATAAAGGTAATTAAACCAGAAACCAGAATTGAGGTTCTCCATTTACTATCAAATTGAGGTAGCGATAGGAAGAAAAAAGCTGAAGCAGCTGTCATGGCCATCGTACCTAAAAAGAAAGTAAAGTTAACGGGATCACTAAGATCCGCATTTCCAATGAATGAAATAAAATTAGTAAGTGTCATAATTTTTTAATTATATTTTGTTGAGCGCAAGGTAAAAAAAATTAAACAAACTGTATATATTTGGATAAATATTTTATCAAATTATAGATAATTCATGTTCTCAATTAAGCATTTCAACACTCAGAAAATTCTTATCACACTGATTTGTACAGTGTTAGGAGTTCTGTTGCCCGATAGCTTTTTGACCTTTTTAGCCGCTATTAATGTGTTAACAATTGGCATTATTCATGGTGCAAATGATTTATATATTGTATCAAAAATTAATATAACGACAACAAAACAACATTTTAGTTACCTATTTATCATTTACGTTTTGTTTGTTTTTGTCATGGTTCTTGCACTCTATCGCTTTCCGCTTTGGTCTTTATTGTTGTTCGTAATTATCAGTTCATTTCATTTTGGCGAACAGCAATGGTTTCAAAAATCAACCATCATCTCGGCAGGGCTTTACTTTTTCTATACTGCCTTTGGTATTATGCTTTTTGCATTACTTTTTTTTACTCATAAATCCGAAACAGCGGATATTGTTTTTGAAATAACCCGTATGCGCATACCAGATTATTTTTTTGAACGCTGTTTACTTTTTTCCTCTACCCTGTTTGTGTTTTTTTTATTTGTTGTTGGTAAAAGACTTAAACCACAGCTACTGATGCAGGCCATCTCTTTATTGGTTCTTATACTTCTTTTTTCACGAACCTCATTATTATGGTCTTTTTCAGTTTATTTCGTTTTGTGGCACAGTTTGCCATCGCTCAAAGAACAAGCAGTAGTATTGCATCCACATGATTCTAGCCCCACGCTTTCTTATGTTAAATCCGCCCTTCCGTATTGGCTACTGTCCTTAATAGGGCTTACGGCTGCTGTTTTATTTGTCGATAATGAAACCATCTCAATGACTTCATTGTTCTTTGCTTTTTTAGCTGCCATTACCATTCCACATGTTATTGTTATATTTTTTATGCATAAGAACGATATTTCTTAATTTAGCCTTTTAGCTCGATCCATGTTTGAACAGTTTAGTAAACGCTTAGATGCCGCCTTGAAAACCCTCAAAGGGCATGGGCGCATTACAGAAATTAACGTAGCCGAAACCATGAAAGAAATTCGGCGTGCACTGCTAGATGCCGATGTCAATTTCAAAATCGCCAAATCTTTCACCCAACGGGTTAAAGAAAAAGCCATTGGCCAGAAGGTGTTGTCAGATTTGCATCCAGGTCAGCTACTTATCAAAATTGTACAAGACGAGTTGACCGACCTACTTGGCGGGCAACAGCAAGATATCTCCGTTACCGGAAAACCTGCTGTTGTTTTAATGAGTGGTTTGCAAGGCTCTGGTAAAACAACATGTTCAGCCAAACTCGCCAAACACCTCAAAGAAAAACAATCCAAGCGTGTGCTGTTAGTTGCTTGTGACATATACCGGCCTGCTGCTATTGATCAATTAAAGATTTTGGGAGAGCAAATAGAAGTTGCTGTATTTGCAGAGCCCGAAAATAAAAACCCTGTTGAAATTGCTAAAAAAGCGCTGCAACACGCCAAAGCAAATCAATACAATGTTGTAATTGTCGATACCGCGGGTCGCTTGGCAATTGACGAGGAACTCATGCAGGAGATTGAGAATATCCACAAGGCTGTCAAACCTACCGAAACCCTGTTTGTCGTAGATGCCATGATGGGGCAAGATGCTGTAAACACCGCCAAAGCATTTCACGACTTACTCCAATTTGATGGGGTAGTGTTAACCAAAATGGATGGTGACACACGTGGTGGTGCTGCGCTATCAATTAAATCGGTGGTAGATAAACCCATAAAATTTATTGGTACTGGTGAAAAAGTAGCTGCCCTAGATGTATTTCATCCCAACAGGATGGCCGACCGTATCTTGGGCATGGGCGATGTGGTATCCCTAGTGGAACGCGCACAAGAACAAGTCGACGAAGAAGAAGCCAAGCGCATTGAGAAGAAAATTGCGAAGAACCAATTTGGTTATGACGACTTTTTAAATCAGCTCAAGCAAGTGCAGCGCATGGGTTCCATGAAAGATTTGGTAGGGATGATTCCAGGGGCTAGTAAGGCATTAAATGGTGCTGAAATTGACGAAGATGCCTTCAAAGGCGTTGAAGCCTTAATACAATCCATGACACCCAAAGAACGCCAACAGCCCAAGCTGTTGAATTACAGTCGCAAAAAGCGCATTGCCACAGGCGCAGGACTGCATATGGACGATATTAATAAGCTGGTGAAACAGTTTGAGCAAATGAGTAAGATGATGAAAATGATGCGCGGAGGTAAATCTTCCAAGCTGATGCAAATGTTT
>MDSV01135020.1_pt1 | contig 10856 bp, 12 predicted proteins | sample 810851 | NCBI WGS metagenome assembly MDSV01 (sample SAMN05326640, study PRJNA326480) | marine metagenome | isolation source: seawater | place: Atlantic Ocean: North East | collected 2012 | reverse complement strand
TTAAAAAAATTAATTTCTAATTGTGATTTATTAATTGGTGGAGTCCTAATACCTGGAGCTGAAGCACCTAAATTAGTAACTAAAGATATGTTAAAATTAATGAAAAGAGGATCAGTTATTGTTGACGTAGCTATAGATCAAGGAGGATGTGTTGAAACAAGCAAACCTACAACTCATGCTAACCCAACTTATATAGTAGATGATGTGGTACATTACTGTGTTGCAAATATGCCAGGTGGAGTTCCAAGAACTTCAACATTGGCACTAAATAAAGCCACTATTCCTTTTTTATCTAAACTAGCTGACAAAGGTTATGAAAAAGCTCTTAAAGAGGATAAAAATTTTTTAGCAGGATTAAATGTTTTTAAAGGACAAGTCACATATAAAGCTGTTGCAGATATATTTGGTCACAAATATGCTTCTCCAGCTAAAGTTATAGGAGCATAATAAAGCTTCTTTCATAAAGGAGAAAAATGTACAGGCCACTACCAGACGGTTTAACAATTAAAAAATCACCTATTGAAGGATTGGGGCTCTATGCAACAAAAGAAATTAAAGCAAATACTTTTATTGGTTTAACACATATTTTGGACGAAAGATTTGAGAATAATTATCTAAGAACACCATTGGGTGGTTTTTATAATCACTCAGATAATCCAAATATTCAAAGAATGGTAACCAATGTTTTGCCAAAGTTAAAATTTGGTGACACAGCGCCAAACCCTGATGAACAAAGCGAAATTAAGAATATTGAAGGATCAAGAGAGCATTTATATCCAAATGTTTATGCAAGATTTATGTATTTGATATCAATTAAAGATATTAAAGCAGGAGAAGAATTAGCAGCAAATTATAATTTGTATACTTATCCAAAAACAGGCGTAGGTATTCAATCCTTATGATAAAAAAACTTTGATTTAAAAAATGAAAAAGTTTTTAATTATTTTATTTTGGCTATTGTCGATTATTGCTGTAAGCTTTTATACATATGAACATCCCGAAAAAATAGAACAAATTAAGTACTATCTAAACAAAAACAAAAAACCGATTATTAATTTAGAAAAAAATGATAATCATAAAGTTAAGGCCAACTTTTTTAATGTGGAATTTTCCAAAGTTATTTCTTTATCCGAAAAAACAGCTTTTATCTTTCATGAAAATAATACAGATTTCAGCGAGAATTCACTAAATATATATACGCAAAATGGATATTTAATTAATAATTTGAAAGTAAAAAAATTAAATTTACCAAAAAGTTTTACAATGCAAAGAAACGGTGGAGTAAAGACAATTTTTATTTATAAAGGAAATGTTTTTGCTTTAATTTCATCATCAAAAAAGGAATGTTATTTCGCTTCAATAGTCAATTTAAAAAGTGGTAAAGAAATTTTTAAAACAAAATGTATAGTGGATACTAAAAAAAATACTGATTTTAATGGGCTAGGGAGCAGCGCTATTAATATTAAAGATAAAATTTTAATTAGCATAGGAGCCCCTGAACAAGGCTCATCAAAAATTAGGAATCTTGCTCAAAATAAAACATCATCGTTTGGAAAAATTATGGAAATTAAAAAAACTGATTTAGATAAAATTATTTCTAACGAAGCAAATGATATTGAATTGAATTTATTTAGTATGGGACATAGAAACCCTCAAGGTTTAACTAAAATTGGAGATATTTTATTTGGAGTTGAGCATGGACCTTTAGGAGGCGATGAACTAAACAGAATAGAAAAAAATAAAAACTATGGTTGGCCACTAGTTTCGTATGGCACAAAATATATGTATGAAAAATTGGGAAAATCATACAAATTAAGTCATGAAGACAATGGATTTGAAGAACCTCTTTTCGCTTTAGTTCCTTCAGTTGGTATTTCCGGATTAAACGTTTGTCCAAAAGTACTAAAAGATTTTTATGAAAAACCTTGTTTAATGGCACTATCGTTGCATGGAAATAATCTTAGACCAGGAAAATCAATTTTAATCTATTTATTAAATAATGATTTAAATAAAATTCACTCAGTTGAACAAATTCATTTAAAGAACGATTTATTTTTTAGGCACTTTGTTACTAATAAAAAGAATGTACTTTATGAAGATAAGAATGGATATATATATGTTTCTGCTGACAAAAAAGGTATATATAGGATTAGCTTTAAAAATTTTAGAAAGTGATGTTAAAATGAAAGATGATGTAAAAAAAGATCTTCAATCTGCAGTTTTTGAAAGATTAATTGAACATTTGCAACAAAGAAAAGATGTTCAGAATCTAGATCTTATGAATTTAGCTGGATTTTGCAGAAACTGTTTATCAAAGTGGTATAGAGAGGAAGCTAAAAAAAAAGGTATTGAAATTTCAGACCCAGTTTCGAGAGAGCATGTTTATGGTATGCCTTATTCTCAATGGAAAGATAAGTACCAAAAATAATTTTTATACTAATAATTTTGTATATTTAATTAAATCTTCATTATAATCTTTGGAGCTTTTTGTGTTTTTGATTATCGGAAGAAATAATCCTAAAATATACAGCAAGATTATAACCAGCGACACTATTAACATTGCTCTGACAGCATTTATCTTCATATGAATTATTTTTCTTTTAACCTTGGAAAAAGTTCAACAAAATTACAAGGTTTATGATTAATATCTAGTTGATATTTTAATATACCATCCCAAGCATCTGTGACACCACCAGAAGAACCGGGTAATGAAAATATATATTTACCATTTGATAAAACGGCACAAGCTCTTGATTGCATTGCTGAAGTACCAACTGTTTTATAACTTAATTGTCTAAAAAGTTCACCGAATCCTGGGATTTCTTTATCAGCAACTTCTTTCAAAGCTTCGGGTGTTATGTCTCTACCAGTTAATCCTGTTCCCCCTGTGGTAATTATAACATCTAAATCATCTCTTTTAATCCATTTAATTAAAATATTTTTTATTTTATCCTTGTCGTCCTTAACTATTTTTCTATCTATTAAGTTATGGTTACTATCTTTTATTTTTTTCACTAGGATTGCGCCTGATTTATCATTATCTAAAGTTCTTGTATCTGTAATAGTTAGCAAGGATATATTTATTTGCATAATTGTATTATAGAATAAATAAGCATGAACATATTAGCAATATTATTCTTAGTCACAGCTATATTATACTCTAGCGTTGGTTTTGGTGGTGGATCTACCTATATAGCTTTACTTTTAATTTGGGGAGTTAATTATACTATATTTCCAGTATTAGCTTTATTTTGTAATATTATAGTAGTTTCTGGTAATTGCTTTAATTACATAAGAGCAGGAAACTTAAACATAAAATTTTTGATTCCCTACTTAATTGGATCAATACCTTTAGCTTATGTTGGAGGATCAATACTCATTGATAAAAAAATATTCGAAATAATATTATTTTTCATTTTACTCACATCAGGGTCCTTGTTGTTATTTAATTTTCGATCATACGAAGACGATAAAAAAAGTTATAAAAATATACCATTTTTTTTAGCAACTATTATTGGTGGATTTTTAGGTTTTTTATCTGGATTAGTAGGAATTGGTGGCGGTATATTCTTAAGTCCAATTTTATTTTTGCTAAGAGCCGCCAAACCAAAATATATAGTAACTGCTACATCCATATTTATTTTAATCAACTCAATATCTGGAGTTATAGGACATCTGTCAAAAAAATTGGTTATATACGAGATCCAAAACTATTGGTATTTATTAGCAATCGTATTAGTGGGAGGACAAATTGGAAATTTCCTAAATTTAAAAATATTTCCTACAAGGACTTTAGTAATAGTGACAGCTATTTTAGTACTTTTTGTATCATTAAGGATGGGAATGCGTTTGTTTTGAATTAATTTCTAATTAAATGATTGTAAATTTTATATTTACTTTAGGTTGTATTTTTGATCTAATAATTTAGTAAAATAAAACTTTATATGAAATCTTTTAACTACAGAAAATCAAAAGAAATAGAAACTGATATTATAAGTGGTAAAAAAACTAATATATTTGATCTTAGACAAAAAGCGTATTTTGATAACAGAAAAGAAAAACAAAAAACTGTATTTTATGCAGCTATAGCAGCAGCAGCATTAGCAGCTTCTGGTTTCATAATATCCCTTTAATTTTTTTACTTAATTAACTAAATTACATAAATCAATTATGTTAAAAAAAGATGAAACTTCAATAGATGTATGTTTTTTAGTAGCTTCAAGTTCAAAAAAATCATATCAAAAATTATCTAAAACGTATTCAGCAATTGAGCCTCCAACTTGGGCTTTGTTGTTAGCTCAATCATGCAGATCGATTAAATTTAAGGTTAATATAATTGATGCTAATGCAGAAGATTTAACAGATGAGGAGGTTTTTGTAAGAATTAGTAAGTTAAATCCTAGATTAGTTTGTTTAGTCGTTTATGGACAAAATGTTAACGCAGGAACTGCTAATATGAGAGGAGCTGTAGATATAACTAATTTTTTAAAGAAAAATAAATTAAGTTGTCCAGTAGCTTTTATAGGTTCACATGTTCAAGCGTTACCACTAGAGACATTAAAAATAGAAAAAAATATTGACATAATTTTTACAAATGAAGGTGTGTATGCGTTACGAAATTTGTTGAAAGAAAAAAGTTTTTTATCTAAAGATTTGGAAGGAATTAAAGGTATTGCTTACAGGCAAGAAAATAAAATTAAAATAAATCCTCCAGAAAAAGTTGTTCCTACAGAAAGGATGGATATAGATTTGCCTGGCTATGCTTGGGATCTATTACCTTACAAGAATAAACCGTTAGACTTATATAGATCACCAATGTGGCATGCCGAATATGATTTTGAAAAAAGATCACCTTACGCAAGCCTTCAAACTAGCTTAGGCTGTGTGTTTAAATGTGATTTTTGTATGATTAATCTTATTAATCGAAATAATAACGACGCAATAGGCGTAGCAAGTGATTATAGTAATATGAGGTTTTGGTCTACAGATTTTATTATAAAAGAATTTGATAAATTAATAAAAATGGGAGTGAAAACAATTCGGATCGTAGATGAAATGTTTTTACTAAATCCAAAATACTATATTCCTTTATGTGAAGAATTAGCAAAAAGAAATAAAAACGACGATCTAAGAATGTGGAGTTATAGTCGTATTGATACAGTAAAAAGGCCAGAAGTACTCAAACTTGTTAGAAAAGCTGGAATAAAATGGTTATGTTTAGGAATAGAAAGTGGAGATAAAAGTGTCAGGCTTGAAGTAGCAAAAGGTAAATTCGAAGACGTTGATGTCAAAGAAGTAATTAAAAAAGTTCATGATGCTGATATAGAAGTAATGGCGAATTATATTTTTGGTTTACCAGGCGATACCAAAGAAACCATGAAAAGAACTTTTGATTTGAGTCTAGAACTTTGTACTTCAGGATGGAACACTTATGCTGCTATGGCATTACCAGGAAGTAATTTATATAAAAAAGCAATAGATCAAAATCATATATTACCGCATAATTATGAGGGTTATTCATTTCATTCTTATGAAACTCAACCATTACCAACAGAAACTTTAAAACCTGAGGAAATATTGAAATATAGAGACGAGTCGTTTAAAAAATATCATACATATGGGGCTTTTTTGAAAAAAATTGAGCAAAAATTTGGAAAAAGAGCTTCAGATAATATAAGAGATATGGCAAAAGTAAATTTAAAAAGAAAAATTTTAGGTCACAACCTATGAAAAAAATTAATGATTTAGAAAATTTAGCCAAAAAATACAGAAGAGATATATTTGAGAAATTACTACTTATAAAGCAAGGACATCCAGGTTCAATTTTTTCAATGATGGATATTGTGGTAGCTTTATATCATGGTGACTTTGTTAGATTTGATAATAAAAAAAATTCTTTTGTAGATAAAGTTTTAGTTAGTAAGGGACATGCAACAGCAGCTCTTTATCCAATATTAAGAGACTTTGGAGTTTTGCCAAAGAAAGAATGGGATAATTGGGGGAATAAAGAATCTTTATTAAGAGTTTTTGGAAACACTTCAATTCCAGGAATAGATATTACGTCAGGTTCTTTAGGGCACTGCGTGGGTGCTGGATCAGGAATGGCAATTAGCTACAAAAGAAACAAAAAAGATAGTAATGTTTTTGTTATAATAAGTGAAGGTGAACTTTATGAAGGCTCAACATGGGAGGCTTTATTATTTGCTAAACATAATGAATTGGATAATTTAACTGTTATCATTGATATTAATTCTTTAATAATCTTAGGAAATACAAAAGAATGTTTAAATTTAGATCCAATTAAAAATAAAATAGAAGGATTAGGAATAAAAACATTTGAAATTGATGGACATAATTTAAATGAATTAATCACAACACTTGAGACTTCAAAAAAGCATAAAGGCTTTAAATGTATACTAGCAAAAACAATAAAGGGCAAAGGATCATCGGTCATGGAAAATAAAAAAAACTGGCATTACTGGAACCCAATGAGTGACGAAGAAATTAAAATTACAAAAAAAGAGTTAGCTTAAATGTTACAAAGAGATGCTTTTATAGCAGAGGTCACAAAGAAACTAGAAAATGATAAAAGTATTTATTTTTTAAGTGCAGACTTTGGTGCTGCTGCATTAGATTCATTGAGAGAAAGGTTCCCAAAAAATTTTCTACATTGTGGTATTTCTGAACAAGCAATGTTAGATATAGCTTCTGGATTAGCATTGGAAGGAAACAAAGTTTTTGTTTATGCTATGGCACCATTTATTTCGCTTCGCTCAATTGAACAAACCAAATGTGGAGCTGGATTAATGGATTTGCCAATTTGCATTCTTTCAGTAGGTATTGGCTTGGGGTATGCTGATGCTGGACCCACTCACTACTCAACGGAAGATTTTGCATGTTTAAGATCTATTGTAGGTTCTTCGATTTATACACCTTCAGATGTACCGTCAACAATAATGATTGCAAAAGAAATGCTAGAAAAACCAAAATTTTCTTACGTGAGACTAGATAGAGAAGTTTTACCTGACGTACAACCAACAATAACAGAAGAAGAATACAAAAATGGATTTAAGACTTTTGGAAATGTTAGCGAAAAAAAAGTGGTGCTAATATCACATGGCAAGATGCTACATAAATGTTTAGAATTATATAACAAATATCCAGATAAATTTTCTTGCGTAGATTTATTTCGATCAAAACCTTTTCCAAAAAAACTAGCTAATCTAATTTCTTCTTGTAAAGGTATAGTAGCAGTAGATGAGCAAAGCCCTTCAGGAAACCTTTCTGCGTGTCTTTTTGAAGGAATGAGTGAACAAAATATTTTTCCTAAAATAATTAATAAGAGTTTGCCAGAAATGTATTTTTTTGAAAATGGAGGAAGAGAGTTTTTATTAAATAAATTTGGTTTATCAAACGAAGATATTTTGCAAGCTTGTAAAAAAATTGTTTAATCTAAATGGATAAAAAAAAGTGTTTAATAATTTTCAAATGGCCAATTAATTTAAATACATTTGTTATTAACAAACTTTCAAAGTATTATGAAACTGAGCACATATATATAAATTCTTTTAAAAACCAATCTTTTTCTGAGATTACAAAAGAAATAAATTCAATAATTCATAATAAAAAAATTGAAATAGTTTTTTTTGATGTAGATTCAATTAAGCTTTTAAATTATTTTTTTATAAAGAAAATTAATAATGTAAAAAAAGTACTTATGACTCTTGATGACACCACCGTTCATGAAATGAATGCTATTACAGCAAATGCTTGTGATATCATAGTTAGTCATTGCCCCTTCTTGACTTTAAAATACAGAGAAAAGGGATACGAAGCCTACAATATGTTTTTAGAAAATGATGGCAATATATTTAAAAATTATAATTTAAATAAAGATATAGATGTACTTTTTTTTGGAAAATTAACAAGTGATCGCAAAAAATTTATTGATTTTCTAACTAGTAAAAATATTTCCATAAAGTTAGTTGGACAAAGTAATAATTTTTTACCTCTAGATGAACTAGTTAAAATTATATCAAGATCAAAAATAGTAATTAATTTTTCAAAAACAACTACCCAAAACGTAAGCAACCATGAATCAGAAAGTATATATAAATATTATTATGAATTTAAAGGAAGAGTAATAATGACTGCTTTATGTGGATCTTATTGTGTTTCAGAAATTTCTCCAGGTCAAACTATGTTATTTAATGATGATGAGATTTCTAGTTTTTCTAATAAAGAAGAATGTTTAGAGAAATTGAACTATATGCTAAGTAATGACAATCTTCTAAAATCAAGAACTAATAAATTTCACAACAAAGCTATGACTTTATATGAGGAGAAAAAAAATTTTGAACCTATTTTTAAAGCATTAAATAAGGAAAAATTTTCTAGAGTCGAGTTAATCAAATTTCCCTATTGGTATATAAGAATTTCAGCTAAACAAATAATAAAAAGAAATATTCATTTAACTACTTTATTAAAATCATTCTTTGAATTAACTCAGGTTTGGAAAATATTAAAAAATACAAAATTTTATATAAAAGTCTTAGTTATTTTAGAAAGTGTATTAAATATTGTCTGGTATTCTTTTATGTCTATACTAAAAAAAAATAAATAATTTATAAAAAATTTTTTTCATACCAATGTATCATTAAGGCCAATCCTTTTTCTAAGCTTATTTTTGGCTTATGATTTGAGGTAACTTTTTTAAGTAATTTTGAATTGGAACTTTTAATAAATCTTCCTTCTGGTTTTGACAAATCATAAATAATTCGAGGATTTTTTTTTGCTTTGGTACATATCATTTTAGTTAATTGATTTAAACTTACTGTATTTTCATAGCCTATATTGATTGGTGTTTTTACATATTTTTTTTTAAAAATTCTAAACATTATTTCTGCACAATCCTTTGCGTGCAAATAATTTCTTTTTTGTTTTCCAGAACCCCAAATTTCAATTGTTTTTTTAGATTCCATAACTTTTTTAACAATCATTGGTATAGCCTGACTGTTTCCCCCTAGCCAGTTATACCTTTCGCTGTAAATATTAAACGGACGAACTATAGACAGAGGAAATTTAAAAATACTAGAGCATATTGTTAATTTTTCTTCTAATAATCTTTTTGCTTGACCATAACCTAAGTTAGCTTTTTCTGGAGTACCAACCGGATTAATTTCTTCACTTATTCTAGTCGGTCCTTTATCATCATACACACACGATGAGCTTACGCATTGAAAATAATCTATTTTTATTTTACTTAAGGATGCAATGATATTATTGGTTATTTTTTCATTATGTTCAAGGATTTTAGAGTGATTATTTTTGGAATATCCAATTCCATATGCTCTACTAGCCAAGTGAAAAATAATTTTACACCCTTTTAAAATCTTATGTAAATTTTTATAATTTTCAAGATTTACAACTTTAATATCAATTTTTTTTTCAACTTTTTTGAGATTTACCCTTTTACCTTTTGAAAAATCGTCAATTACTACAACTTTATAGCCTTTAATGACGAGTAGTTCTACTAGGTAGGATCCTATTAAACCAGCACCACCCAGGACAGCCACTTTTTTATTTTTTAATATCATAGTATATATATAAACTAATATTTCTTTAAAACGAAAAATACTAATAAAAAATATATGAAAAATAAAGTTGCTTTAATTTTTGGTGTTACAGGTCAAGATGGATCTTATTTAGCCAAATTTTTACTTAAAAAAGGATATATAGTTCATGGGGTCAAAAGAAGAAGCTCATCACTAAATACATCAAGAGTAGATGATATTTATCAAGACCCATTTATAAAAAATAAAAAATTTTATTTACATTATGGTGATGTAACGGACACCCTATCAGTGGGTAAACTTATAAAATTGAGCAAACCAAGTGAAATTTATAATCTAGCAGCACAATCACATGTAGCGGTATCATTTGAGGTTCCAGAGTATACTGCAAACGCTGACGCCCTTGGTGCTTTGAGAATATTAGAATCTATTAGATCTTTAAAATTAGAAAAAAAGGTTAAGTACTACCAAGCAGGCACATCAGAAATGTTTGGAAAAGTTCAATCTATACCTCAAACTGAAAAGACTAACTTTTATCCAAGAAGTCCTTATGGTGTTGCGAAACTGTATGCTCACTGGATAACTATAAATTATAGAGAAGCTTATAAAATGTTTGCATGCAATGGAATACTATTTAATCATGAAAGTCCATTTAGAGGAGAAACATTTGTTACTAAAAAAATTACATTAGCTTTATGTAGAATAAAACTTAAGATAGAAAAAAAATTATATATTGGAAACCTAAATGCCAAAAGAGACTGGGGGCACGCCAGTGATTTTGTTAGAGCAATGTGGCTTATAATGCAACAAAAGAAACCAGATGATTTTGTTATATCAACGGGGAAACAATATAGCGTGAGAGACTTTATTGAATTAGCAGCTAAAGAATTAAATATGAAGATTAAATGGAAAGGAAAAGGTTTTAAAGAAAAAGGTTATGACCAAAAAGGAAATTGTATTATTGAATGTAATAAAAAATATTTTAGACCATTAGATGTTGATACATTATTAGGCAATTCAGCAAAAGCGAAAAAAATATTAAAGTGGAAACCAAAAATTTCGTTTACAAAACTAATAAAAGAGATGGTAAAAAAAGATTTAAAAACTCTTCAATCAAACTAAATGAAAAATAAAACTTTTTTAGTTACAGGTGGCACAGGTTTTATTGGTTCCAATATAGTAAAACATTTAGTTAAAAAGAATTTTAAAGTAAAAGTGTTTGATAATAATTCTCGTGGAAATATTAATAAAATACAGTCAATTAAAAAAAAAGTTAAATTTATA